>OBKI01000383.1_pt1 | contig 31625 bp, 26 predicted proteins | sample 1519731 | NCBI WGS metagenome assembly OBKI01 (sample SAMN00265070, study PRJEB22529) | human gut metagenome
ATGCGCCGATGGTAGTGTGGGGCTTCCCCATGTGAGAGTAGGACACCGCCAGGTACTTTTTATTTTGTTAGTTTATTTTTAGAGTAAATTAACAAAATAAAAATTTTGGCAGCAACAGTGCAATGGACCCACCTGAATCCATATCGAACTCAGAAGTGAAACATTGTTACGCCGATGGTAGTGTGGGGCTTCCCCATGTGAGAGTAGGTCACTGCCAATCATACCTCATTTAGCGGAGTGGTAGTTCAGCTGGTTAGAATACCTGCCTGTCACGCAGGGGGTCGCGGGTTCGAGTCCCGTCCATTCCGCCAATTCTTAATACCAATAGGGGCGTAGTTCAATTGGTAGAGCACCGGTCTCCAAAACCGGGTGTTGGGAGTTCGAGCCTCTCCGCCCCTGCCATTATTCCATATCAATTTATCTTTAATTTTTATAAGAATATTGTCTATTTTGCTATTCGTTTTATACTAATTGCATTTTAGTGTTTCAGAGATATTCTTATGCATTATTCTATTCAAGATTTTATTCAATTAATTGCACAACTACGTAATCCTAATGGCGGCTGTCCTTGGGATCTTAAACAAAATTATGATTCCATGATTCCTTGTTTAACTGAAGAAACTTATGAAGTCATTGATGCCATCCAAAAGAAAGATATTGCTAATTTAAGGGAAGAGCTTGGTGATCTTTTATTACAGGTAGTATTCTTCAGTCAGCTTGCTTCAGAGGATGGTTATTTTACATTTGATGATGTTCTTAATGATGTTTCTGAAAAGATTGTACGTCGCCATCCTCATGTATTTGGTGATGCAACAGCAGGAAATGAAGAAGAAGCTTTAGCCCGTTGGAACAGCATTAAAGCACAAGAAAAATCAGCTCAAAAACAACAGTCTATTTTAGATAATGTTCCGAATGCTTTTCCTGCATTGTTAAGAGCTCAGAAAATGCAAAAACAGTGTTCAAAGATTGGATTTGATTGGAATGAACTTGAGCCTGTATTTGCTAAAGTTCAAGAAGAATTGAAGGAAGTGCGAGATGAAGTCAACCAAACACCTCGCAATCAAGAAAGAATAGAAGAGGAAATCGGGGATTTATTTTTTGCGACAGTTAATTTGTCTCGTCACCTTAAATGTAACGCAGAAGAGGCTTTACGTAAGGCGAATAATAAATTTGAACAACGTTTTCGTAAAGTCGAAGAAAAGGCATTAGAACGAGGCGTATCACTTAAAGATCTTTCTTTAATCGAAATGGATATTCTGTGGGATGAAGTGAAAAAAGAAGAAAAATAACCGAAATGGCAGAGGGCGTTTTCCTCTGCCATTTTTTATTTTATGGAATGGATAAGTAACATATAAGCGCTGATTACTAATAAAATAATACCCAATAGTTTTTTGACTAAGTGCGGTGATAATTTACCTCGGATTTTCATTGAGAAAAATCCGGTTACAAAAGCACTTAGCACAACAATAATCACAATCGAAAAATTGACATAACCGATTTGCCAACCAAAGTGATGAGTTGAGTTTTTTGAAAGATAGCCATAAAGGCTACCTAGTCCTCCAATAAACATCATCGCATTGGTATAAGGGGCAATTTGATGGGCTTTAACGGATTTTAATTGTCCAATTAAAGGCGCCATAATTGAGCCACCTCCAATGCCGGTCATGCCAGCAATAAATCCGCCTATAGTTGAAAGACCGATTCCTTTAATCGTTTCATCCGCTGTAGATTGCTGAATTATTGCGGTTTCTTTACTAAAAATAGTACGAATTGCTAATAGGGAAAGTGTGATAACAAACACACTGATGATGGCAATATCGGGTACATAAAAACTAGATTCGAATCCTAGCTGCACACCAATAATCATACCCACAGACCAAATGAGCATCGCTTTGTAATTAATCGATACTTTTTGTTTGTAAAAATAAATTAAGTTAATAAAGGATGACCCCATGACAATCGTCAATGATGTTGCAGCAATCATTTGTAAAGGGAACTGTGGGAATAAGGTGTAGAGAATAGGTACCATCAATACGCCGCCACCGATGCCAAAAATAGCGGACATTATATTTGTCATCACACCACATAAAATTAAAATAAAAATTAACTGTAAACTCATTTCAAACTCCTTTTTTGTGGGAGTACGGCATTATTATTCTTTTGGATAAATAAATAATTTATGATCTTGCTCATAATTATCTATAAAAACAGACTTTATTTTAATTTTGTGATCCTTCTCACACAATCAGTATGACAATTATCATATGCTCTTTATACACCTAGCAGTAGTCTATAAATGGATATTAATAATGGCTTCTACAAGGAGGAGCGTATGCTATTAACAGTTTCGAGTTTCCTCATCGTAACAGCTTTGGTAGCCTATATTTCATGGCTACGGACGAAAAACGATGATTTAACCACCTCGAAAGGTTATTTCTTAGCGGGACGAGGATTAAGCGGTATTGTGATTGGTTGCTCAATGGTTTTAACTTCACTTTCTACTGAGCAATTGATTGGGGTGAATGCCGTTTCTTATCAAAACAACTTTTCTATTATTGCGTGGACTGTGCCAACGGTAATTCCGCTTTGTTTCTTGGCGCTTTATATGTTGCCGAAATATTTGCGTAACGGTTATACCACCATTCCTGAATTTTTTGAAAATCGCTTTGACCGTCAGACTCGTTTGATTATGTCAGGGTTATTCTTGGTCTTCTATCTTTTAATCGTTATTCCGACCGCACTTTATACTGGGGCAATTGCCTTTAACAAAATCTTCAATCTAGAAACGATCTTTGGATTAAGTTACGCTCAAGCAATTGTCTATACCGTTATTGCTATCGGTGTAGTGGGGGCGATTTATGCAATTTTTGGTGGCTTAAAAGCGGTGGCCGTTTCCGATACTATCAATGCCGTAATCTTAGTGATTGGTGCATTGCTTGTACCTGTATTTGCGTTACTTTATTTAGGTAATGGTAGCATTTCTGAAGGGTTGAATATCATCACTACCACCCACGTTGAAAAATGGAACGCTATTGGTAGTTCAACCGACTCTACCCCTTGGCCAACAATCTTTACCGGTATTATGGTCGTTCACTTCTTCTATTGGACGACAAACCAAGCCATCGTACAACGTTGTTTAGGGGCGAAGGATTTAGCATCGGGTCAAAAAGGGATTTTAATTGCAGCGCTTTTCCTACTCACATTACCGATTATTCTTAATTTACCGGGTTTATTGAGTTTCCATATTTTAGGTGAAGGCTTAAATCCAATTGATACATCTTATCCATTGTTGGTTAATAAAGTGATGCCGACTGCATTGCAAGGCTTCTTTATTGCGGCACTTTTCGGTGCAATTTTAAGTACCTTTAACTCATTCTTAAACTCTGCAGCGACCATTTATTGTAAAGACTTATTACCATCTATTAGTAAAAAACAACGTACCGATCAAGAGTTGATCGTCTATGCGAAAAAAGTCTCAACCATTATGGCGATTGTGACCATGATTATTGGTCCACTTTTGATGTTCGGTACAGATGGTATTTTCTTAATCACTAAACGCTTTGCTGGTTTTGTGAATATTCCAATCGTGGCGTTATTTGCTGTGGGTTTATTTAATAAAACTGTTTCTGGCTTGGCTGCACGTATTGCTTTACTTGTACACGTAGTACTTTATTTCAGTATTGTTTGGGTGTTCAATGTGAAAATCAATTTCGTGTATGTGATGGGTGGATTATTCGTATTTGATGTTGTTTTCATGTTGATTCTAGGTCAATTCTTAAAACGTGAACCTTATGTGGAAAATACCATCAATAAAGGCGATGTAGACTTAACCAATTGGAAATACATTAAAGTAACATCTGTTTCATTAATTCTTGGTTTAATTGCGCTTTATGCATTCTTATCACCAATTGGTATTGCTTCACCAGATGGCAATCCAATGTTAGTGTTGGAAGTGTATGCGGTATTACAACTCATCGTGTTGATTGTCTTTAGACCCAAAAATGAAAAAACAGAACATCAATTACATCTTTCTAACCAACATTAAGCAGTCGGGCGTACATCACGTACGCCCTTAAAATAGATAAGGATTGTGTATGAACATTATCTATATTTTACTCGACCAAGTGCGTAAAGATATGTTGGGGGCTTATGGTCATCAGATCGTTAAAACCCCGAATATTGACCGTCTAGCTAAAGATGGCGTACGTTTTAATAATGCCTTTACGCCCGCTTCCGTTTGTGGACCTGCACGGACTTCACTCTTTACCGGTTTAATGCCATCTACCCATGGCATCATTCGTAATGGTGAAAAAGGCGGTACAGGTGAAGTGAGCGAAGCCGCACCGAATATCGGTAAACTAGATGGCTATAACACCTATGTTGTGGGGAAATGGCACGTGGGTACAAAATCCGTGCCGGAAGATTACGGCATTAAAGGGCATAACTTTGATGGCTATGGTTATCCGGGCAGTGGTGTGTATAAAAATTTAGTGTTCAACCAACCGCCGACACATTCCAATCGTTATAAAGAATGGTTAGATGAAAAAGGCTATGAAATTCCTGAAGTGAGCCGTGCTTATTTCGGTGATAACCCTCATTTACGTGTACAAGAACTTTGTGGTTTGCTTTCAGGCACAAAAGAACAAACCATCCCGTATTTCATCATTGATGAAGCGAAAAGCTATATTAGTGAATCACTTGCTGAAAATAAACCGTTCTTTACATGGATTAATTTCTGGGGACCGCATACGCCTTGTATTGTGCCAGAACCGTATTATTCCATGTATCGCAAAGAAGACGTGGTGCTAGATGAAAGTTTCTTCAAGCCACTAGAAGGCAAACCAGGACACTATCGTACCATCTCTAAAATGTGGGGGATGTGGGAAGCGAGCGAAGATCATTGGAAAGAGGTGATCACAAAATTCTGGGGTTATATCACCTTGATTGATGATGCAATTGGTGAGCTATTTACCTTCTTAGAAAACAACGGTATTTATGAACGCACTTTTATTGTGGCAACCGCTGATCATGGGGATGCGATGGGCGCTCATCGAATGATTGAGAAAGGGGAGTTCATGTTTGATACCACTTACAACATTCCGATGATTATCAAAGATCCGAATTCAAACCGCATTAATCAACAAGATGATAACCTTGTCTATCTCCATGATTTAACTTCAACAGTTTACGATTTGGCTAATCAGCCTATTCCTCCGGCCTTTGAAGGGGAAAGTATTTTGCCGATTGTTCGTCAACATCAAGATAATCAACGCAAAGGGATATTGGCACAGTTGGCGGGGCATTTCGTCTATTTTGAACAACGCATGTGGCATCGTAAAGACTATAAATTAGTATTTAATGCTTCGGACATTTGTGAGCTTTATGATGTGAAAAACGATCCGGCTGAAATGCATAATTTGTTCTACAAGCCAGAATATGAAGCGGTCAAAAAAGAGATGCTGGAAGAAATGCGTCAAGAAATGAAACGCTTAAATGATCCATTAGAAAACTGGGTATATCGGATTATAAACGAAGTGTAAAACCAATAAAAAATTGACCGCACTTTTAAGGGACGATTATGGAAAATTGCGCAATCAAGCCTACTGAATTATCACATTGTCAGTTTACTGAGCTGCATCACTTGCCGAAAGGTTCCTTCTTGTATCAACAAGGTGAGTCAGCACATGAATTTTATTATGTGCAAGCAGGCTTGGTTGGCTTATTTCATACCCTTGAAAATGGCAAGGAAAGCTTAGTGCGATTATATTCCAAGGGCGATTATTTTGGTTTTCGAACTTTGTTTTCGATGGCAGATAAACATTATCATTGCAATGCAAAAGTCTTAATTGATGCGGAGATTACTCGCATCAAACCTAATATAGTGAGTGAATTTTTCATGCATAATACGGTGATGAGCCAATGTTTATTACAGATTTTGGCAGATGAATTACGCGAAGCAGAGGAACGTTTGGCAAAAAGTGCCTATTTGCGTACTTTAGATCGCGTGATGGATAGTTTGTATTTTCTCAAACAACATTTTCCTGATTATAATTGGACGTATCGTGAAATTGCAGAATATGCCGGCTGTGAAACCGAAACCGCGATTCGTATTGCAAAAGAACTCAAACAAAATGGCGCATTAGACCGAATATCTGGTCATAAATAATGTTGTAACAAAGGATGGTTGATGTCTGTTTTTCCACCACAAGCTCATTTTCACTTAATGGCGAAACCAAGCAGTTTTCACTGTAACATTCAGTGTGAATATTGCTTTTATTTGGAAAAATCAGAACAGTTTGGGCAACATGCGCCTTTTATGTCGAAAGACACCTTAAAACATTACGTCAAAAACTATATCCAATCTTACGCTGGCAATGTGATTGAATTTGCTTGGCAAGGTGGGGAACCCACTCTCTTAGGCTTAGATTTTTATAAACAAGCCGTTGAATATCAGCAGGAATTTGCTCAAGGCAAACAGATTACAAACGCCTTTCAAACCAATGGTATTGCTCTTAATCAGCAATGGGCTGCATTTTTAAAACAACATCATTTTCTCATTGGGCTTTCTATTGACGGTTTAAGTGCTGTGCATAATCGTTATCGTATTTCGGGTAACGGTAATCCCACTTTTGAAAAAGTCGTCAAAGCGTTAAATCTGCTACAAGAATATGGCGTGGAATTTAACACCTTAACCGTCATTAACGATCAAAACTGGCAAAAAGGAAGAGAAACCTATTTAGCGCTCAAACAGCTTGGTTCGACTTATATGCAGTTTATTCCTATCGTCGAACGTCATACCCAAACACAATCAGTAACCGATTTTTCAATACCATCAGAAGGCTACGGGCAATTTCTCGTGGATGTCTTTCATGAATGGTATGCTCATGATGTGGGAAAAATTTATGTGTCGCAATTTGATAATTTGCTAGGACAATGGCTCGGTTATCCTTCCACAACTTGCGTTCATCAACCCACTTGCGGTCAATCTCTTGTCACAGAAGCCAATGGTGATGTGTATGCTTGCGACCATTTTGTGTATCCCGAATACAAGATGGGGAATTTAACTCAGCAACCTTTAACGGAGATTGTACTTTCCAATAAACAGCAACAATTTGGTTTAGAAAAATCACAAAAATTGACCGCACTTTGTCGGCGTTGCGAGTTTCGTAAACTCTGTTATGGCGGCTGCCCGAAACATCGTTTTATTTCTCTCGAAAATGAACCTAATCCACATAATTATTTATGTGCCTCTTACCGTTATTTCTTTGAGCAAACGGCGCCTTATATGCAAGCCATGGCTCGTCAAATTCGATTACATCCATCCGCCGCTTAAGGTAGAATAGAGTTTTTCTATTTTACTGTTTGATTGATATGAATCCTTGGACATTACTCGCTATCTCTATTTGCCTTGAAATCGTGGCAACGAATTTATTAAAAGTCAGTGATGGCTTTACCAAACTTTTACCTACCGTTGGCTCATTGGCGCTATACGCTATTTCGTTTTATTTTGTTTCCATTGTTTTCCGAACACTTTCCGTGGGCTTGGTTTACGCCATTTGGTCGGGCGTTGGTATTGTTCTGACCGCTATTGTGGCATATTTCGCATTTGGTCAGAAAATTGATACCGCTGGGTTGATAGGTATGGCATTGATTATCTGTGGCGTTTTAGTGATTAACTTGTTTTCTCAAACAGGGCATTAATCCTCCAAATGAAATGTGATTAAGCTCACAAATTTTATTTTTCTTCAAAATAAAATTATGTAAGCAATCGATTCACCGCTATAATTCTCCGGCATTTTTAACCGCACTTTGTGCAACTTTAAAGGAAATTCTATGAAAAAATTACTTTGCTCATTATTTGCGCTTTCTGCTGTTAGCACAGCAATGGCACAAGAAGTGAATATTAAATTATTAGGGACCTCCGATGTTCACGGTCGTATCGTACCTTGGAGCTATGGTGCAGACGTAGAGGACAAATCTGGTTCTTATGCACAAATTGCAACTTATGTGAAAGATGTGCGTAAAAATAATAAAAACGTGGTGTTAGTGGAAGTCGGTGATGCGATCCAAGATAACCAAATCGATGTGTTCGCAAAAGATAAAAAATATTACAAAGATCACCCAATTCCAAAAGTATTAAATGAAATGAATTATGATATTTTCGTATTGGGTAACCACGAGTTTAACTTTGGGATGAAAGCATTAGATGAAATCCTAAAAGATATCAAAGCGAAAAAATTAACTGCAAACTTCTATCATAAGAAAAATGACAAACGTTATATCGATGCGACAACCATTATCGAAAAAGATGGCGTGAAGTTAGGGATTATTGGTTTAAGTACCCCAATGTCAGCAAAATTTGAAGAAGATACGGGCAACTTAAAAGACATGAAATTTACTTCACCGACAGAAGAAGCGCGTACACAAGTTGAGAAATTAAAAGCAAAAGGCGTGGATGCGATTATTGCGGTGACCCACATGGGTATCGATAATGAAAACAATATTCCTGATACCGGTATGCGTGATGTCATCAATGCAGTAGATGGTATTGATGTGGTTATCGCGGGTCACATGCACAAAGATGTACCAAGTGAAACCATTAAAAACACACTAATCACTGAACCACACCGTTACGGTACCGTGGTATCTGAAGTGGATTTAACTTTTGATATCAACGATAAAAAAGAAGTGAAATTAGTGAAGAAAGAATCGAAAACGGTTCCAGTTAAAGCACTTGAAGCAGATAAGAAAATTGTGGAAATCTACAAACCTTATCACGAGAAATTACGTGAGTTAAACAACGTAGTAATCGGTCAAACAGCGAATGAAATGGTACCTCAAGAGACTAAACACGGTGTATCTGCTGCATTCTCAAAAGATACTGGTTTATCTTCATTTATTAATGATGTTGAACAACATTACAGCGGTGCAGATGTGGTGACTTTCTCTTTCGACCATCAAAAAGCACGTATGGATAAAGGCGATATCAAGAAAAAAGACATCATCTTTAACTATCGTTATGCAGGCGGTGATGTTACCGTTTATGAACTGACCGGTAAACAATTGAAAGAATATATGGAATGGTCTGCAGACTACTTCGATACCATCCAACCGGGTGACACCGAATACCGTTACAATGCGGAACGTAAAAAATCAAAATATGTGACTTACGACATTTTCGGTGGCGTAAATTACAAAATTGACTTACGTAATCCAAAAGGTAGCAAAATCGTTGATTTAACCCTTGCTGACGGCAAACCGGTGACAGATGATATGAAATTAAAAGTGGGTATGAACTCATATCGTTTCGCTCAATTAAACGGTAAAGGTGGTATTTGGGAAGGTCAAAAAATCCCAGTACTTTGGGAATCTAAAGTCGCAATGGGCCGTGAAAAAGGCACGATCCAAAATATGATGATCGATTACATCACGAATGTGAAAAAAGGCAAAATTGATGGTCAATCTCACAACCGTTGGGAAATCATTGGATTAAACTAATCGATCCTTTTAAAATACGATAAAAACCAACCGCACTTTGAGGTAATTGAATCAAGTGCGGTTATTTTTTTCTTTGTTTTCAGCTAAAACTTGTAAATAATCAAGGTAAAATTAAGACTAACGTAGTAAACTACAAGGACTTTTATCCTTTAGGAGATGACAAATGAAACCTTATTTAATCGCCCCTTCTATCCTTTCTGCAGATCTTGCTCGTCTTGGTGATGATGTGCAAAACGTGTTGAATGCTGGTGCGGATGTGATTCATTTTGATGTAATGGATAATCACTATGTGCCGAATTTAACCTTTGGCCCAGCCGTGTGTAAAGCTTTGCGTGATTATGGTATTAAAGCACCCATTGACGTGCATTTGATGGTAAAACCGGTCGATCGTATTATTCCTGATTTTGCCAAAGCCGGTGCGGATTACATTACGTTTCATCCTGAAGCCAGTGAACATATTGACCGCTCGTTACAGCTCATTCATGATCACGGCTGTAAAGCGGGTTTAGTGTTTAATCCTGCCACGCCATTAAGTTATTTGGATTATGTATTAGATAAGGTGGATGTAATTTTATTAATGTCCGTGAATCCAGGATTTGGTGGACAATCCTTTTTACCTTCAACATTGAAGAAATTACAACAAGCTCGTCGTCTGATTGATGAAAGCGGTTTAGATATTCGTTTAGAAGTTGATGGTGGGGTAAAAGTGGATAATATTGCAGAAATCGCGGCGGCTGGTGCAGATATGTTTGTGGCAGGCTCAGCGATTTTTGGTAAACCAGATTATAAACAAATCATTGATCAAATGCGTACGCAATTAGCGTAAGTAAAATAAAAGGTAGTAGTAATGAAGACTCAATTTAAAGTTATCGGTTTTGATTTAGATGGTACGCTCGTGAATAGCTTGCCGGATTTAGCGTTATCCGTGAATTCTGCATTGGCTGATTTTGGTTTTGCACCTGCATCAGAAGCACAGGTTTTAACTTGGATCGGTAATGGCGCACCTGTATTAATTGCGCGTGCTTTAAAATGGACTGAAGAGCAAACAGGTAAAACATTCTCTGAGGCTGAAATCGAGCAAGTGAAAGAGCGTTTTAATGTGCATTATGCTGAAAATCTTTGCAATGTGAGTCGTTTATATCCAAATGTCAAAGAAACATTGGAAACCTTGAAAGCGCATGGTTATACCTTAGCTGTGGTAACGAATAAACCAACTCGTCATGTTCAGCCTGTATTGGCAGCATTTGGTATCGATCATTTATTCAGTGAAATGCTTGGTGGGCAATCATTACCCGCGATTAAACCACATCCAGGCCCATTGTATTATTTATGTGGTAAATTTGGCGTAGAACCTCGCCAAGTGTTGTTTGTAGGTGACTCTCGAAATGATATTCTCGCAGCACATTCAGCAGGTTGTCCTGCTGTGGGTTTAACTTACGGATACAACTACAACATTCCAATTGCTGAATCAAACCCAGATTGGGTGTTTGATGACTTTGCGAAGTTATTAGAGATTCTTTAATCTATCTTAAAGCGTAAAATGCGGTCAAAAATGACCGCATTTTTTCTTAAACCTCCCACCAAATCAACGCCCATTTACGTTGTCCGTGTTTGATCGGTTCATTGTTTATTTGTTTTTGTTGATAGAATTTTGCTAAATCTTGTTTTTCTTTTTCGGTGAGATTACCGAGAGAAAATTCCACGGAATTTAATAAATCCTCAAAGGTTTCACCTTGGAAATGACCAGATTCAGTTTCAATAAAACTCACATTCGCGTGAATACCCTTTTGGTAAAGGCGATTGACTAAATAAATATAAGTTGGGAAGCCCACATCATCACGACCAATGGCTTCAAATACGCCTTCATCAAGAAAATGGCGTTGTGTCACTGAGGTTAAAAAGACGCGTTTTTTAGCCTTGCTTTGCAGCTTTTCAATCATGTCATCCAAATCATCTACAAGCGTCGAGCGAGAGGCGAGTATTACATCGGCTTGAGGTACATCATCCCAGTTATCGGACCATGATTTATGTAGAAGGGTAATATTATTCAGTTGATGCTTTTCTTTGTATTGCTGCACCATATCCAACATCCCTTGGCTGTAATCGAGAGCATACACAGCTTGGCATTGTTGTGCTAAAGGAATCACAAACGTGCCGGGGCCACAGCCAATATCTAACACCGTTTCATCAGGTTGCACATTCATAGCTTTAAGCAATGTCTCGTTATAGCGGCTTGGTTTACCCACTAAATTCTCGGCCATTTTAGGCGCTTTTTTATCCCACTTTGTTGGTGGAAGATTATAGTGATTGCAGGCTTTCAGATGTTGTTGATAGAGATCGTTGAAATTGATGTCATTGATGATCATAGTGGCGCCCCAAAGTGCGGTTAGTTTTCGGATTGTTTTTAAATTGCTTGATGATTATATGCTTTCTCCCACTGAAAATCATTTGAAAATGATTGACGCAAACGTTTTCGTTTTGGCGTATTTTCCTTTATAATAGCCCGCGATTTTCATCTCAAACACAACTCAAAGGTACGCGTATGTTTCAAACTTTTCGTGGCTCACCCGCCCTTTCTGAATTCCGTATTCAAGGTTTAATGCAAAAATTCCAACAAAATCAATTACCGGTAAAATCGGTTTATGCGGAATATTTGCATTTTGTGGAATTAAATCGACCGCTTGTTAGCGAGCAGGAAGCAAAACTAAAAGCATTGTTACATTACGGACCAACCTTGGCAGAGCATGAAGCCAAAGGCGAAACTTTTATCGTGATTCCACGCGTTGGCACGATTTCTTCTTGGTCTTCTAAAGCGACGGATATTGCACATAACTGCGGTTTAAATGAAGTAGAGCGTATTGAGCGTGGTTTGGCGTATTATTTTGAGTTAAGCCAACCGCTTGATGAAAAAACAACAGAAAAATTGACCGCACTTTTACATGACCGAATGATGGAAACCGTGGTGCGCAATCCGCAAGATGCAGAGATTTTATTCCGTCATCAAGATCCGAAACCGTTTAAAACGGTCGATATTTTAAAAGGTGGACGTGAAGCCTTAGTGACAGCCAACGTAGAATTAGGCTTGGCACTGGCAGAAGATGAAATTGATTATTTGGTGGAAAATTTCACCCAATTAGGGCGCAATCCGCACGATATTGAACTTTACATGTTCGCGCAAGCCAACTCTGAGCACTGCCGCCATAAAATCTTTAATGCAGATTGGATTATCGACGGCAAAAAACAGGATAAATCCCTGTTTAAAATGATTAAAAATACCTTTGAGAAAACCCCTGATTTCGTGCTTTCAGCCTATAAAGATAATGCTGCAGTGATGGAAGGTTCAAAAGTTGGCCGTTTCTTTGCGGATCAAGATGGGCAATATCGCTATCACAATGAAGATGCACATATCTTAATGAAAGTGGAAACCCACAACCACCCAACCGCGATTTCGCCATTCCCAGGAGCGGCAACAGGTTCGGGCGGTGAGATTCGTGATGAAGGTGCAACCGGTCGTGGGGCAAAGCCAAAAGCAGGTTTAACCGGTTTCTCGGTATCTAACTTAGTGCTTCCAAACTTTGAACAACCTTGGGAAAATCCACTCTCCAAACCAAACCGTATTGCTTCAGCCTTAGATATTATGATCGAAGGCCCATTAGGTGGCGCTGCATTTAACAATGAATTTGGTCGCCCTGCGTTATTGGGTTATTTCCGTACCTATGAAGAGAAAGTTAATAGCTTCAATGGCGAAGAAGTGCGTGGTTATCATAAACCAATTATGTTAGCGGGTGGTATTGGCAACATTCGTGGCGAACATGTTCAAAAAGGTGAAATTCCCGCTGGGGCGAAATTGATCGTATTGGGTGGTCCCGCGATGAACATCGGTTTAGGCGGTGGCGCAGCGTCTTCGATGGACAGCGGGAAATCAAAAGAAGATCTAGATTTTGCCTCTGTGCAACGTGAAAACCCAGAAATGGAACGACGTTGCCAAGAGGTGATTGACCGCTGCTGGCAATTAGGTGATGAAAACCCAATTCTCTTTATTCACGATGTGGGCGCAGGTGGTTTGTCTAACGCCATGCCTGAATTAGTACACGATGGCGAACGTGGCGGTAAATTTGATTTACGCTCTATCCTTTGCGATGAAAAAGGCATGTCGCCATTAGAAATTTGGTGTAACGAATCGCAAGAACGTTATGTCTTAGCCGTTGCGCCAGAAAAACTCGAATTATTTACCGCACTTTGTGAACGTGAGCGTGCGCCGTTTGCGGTCATTGGTGAGGCAACGGAAGAGAAACATTTAACCTTGCACGATAGTCATTTCGACAATAACCCAATTGATTTGCCAATGAATGTGTTATTAGGTAAAACGCCGAAAATGACCCGTGAGGTTTCGTCAAAAACTGTCGAAAACCGACCGTTTGCAACGGAAAATATTCAATTAAAAGAAGCTTTCCATCGCGTATTACGCTTACCGGTGGTCGCAGAAAAAACTTTCTTAATTACCATTGGCGACCGTTCGGTAACCGGTATGGTAGCACGCGATCAAATGGTGGGACCGTGGCAAATTCCGGTATCTGATGTGGCCGTCACAACCGCTTCATTAGACAGCTATCACGGTGAAGCCATGGCAATGGGCGAACGTGCACCAGTGGCATTATTAGACTTTGGGGCATCTGCACGTTTAGCGGTGGCTGAATCCATTACCAACATTGCGGGCACCAACATTGGTGATATTAAACGCATTAAACTTTCTGCAAACTGGATGTCGGCAGCGGGTCATGGTGGTGAAGATGCCGGCTTATATGAAGCGGTGAAAGCGGTAGGTGAAGAACTTTGCCCGGCATTAGGCATTACTATTCCAGTGGGTAAAGACTCCATGTCGATGAAAACCACTTGGGAAGAAAATGGCGAGAAAAAATCAGTTACCGCACCGCTTTCTTTAGTGATTTCATCTTTTGCGCGCGTGGAAGATGTACGTAAAACCATGACACCTCAATTACGCACAGACAAAGGCGCAAGCCGTTTATTGTTGGTTGATTTAGGCGAAAGAAAAAATCGCTTAGGCGCGACCGCACTTGCGCAAGTGTATAAACAATTAGGTGACAAACCAGCCGATGTGGTGAACGTAGCCAAACTGAAAAACTTCTTTGATGCAATGCAAGCATTGGTGGCAGAACGTAAATTATTGGCTTACCACGACCGTTCAGACGGTGGTTTAATTGCCACGCTTGCAGAAATGGCGTTTGCGGGTAACTGTGGCGTGGATGTGGATATTTCTGCATTAGGCGACAATGATTTAGCCGTGTTATTCAATGAAGAATTAGGTGCGGTGATCCAAGTATCAGAAAGTGAATTAAGCGCCGTGCGTGAGGTATTAAAAGCCCATGACTTGCTTGGCTTAACTTATGAACTCGGTTCTGTAAGCTCAGAAGATCGTTTTGAAATCACACGTGGCAGCAAAAAACTATTAAGCGAAAAACGCTCTGAATTACGCAGTATTTGGGCAGAACTCACTCACCAAATGCAACGCTTACGTGATAATCCAGAATGTGCTGACCAAGAATTTGAAGCGAAAAAAGCAACAGACAACAAAGGTTTATCCGCTCACTTAACCTATGATGTGAATGAAGATATTGCTGCGCCTTACATCAGCAAAGGCGTGAAACCAAAAGTAGCAGTATTACGTGAACAAGGCGTAAACAGCCACGTTGAAATGGCTGCGGCTTTTGACCGTGCAGGTTTTGCCGCAATTGATGTTCACATGAGCGATTTAATGGCGGGTCGTTACAACTTAAACGACTTCAACGCGATGGTGGCCTGTGGTGGCTTCTCTTACGGTGACGTATTAGGCGCTGGTGGCGGCTGGGCGAAATCCATTTTGTTCAACCCACAATTACGCGATCAATTCAGCCAATTCTTCGCCAATGAAAAGACCCTTTCATTAGGCGTATGTAATGGCTGTCAATTTATCTCCACCCTTGCGGAAATTATCCCAGGTGCAGAAAACTGGCCACGTTTCGTGCGTAATAAATCAGAACGTTTTGAAGCACGTGCCGCGATGGTGAAAATCAACGACACCAACTCATTGTGGTTTAAAGGCATGGCGGGGTCACATATGCCGATTGCCGTTTCTCATGGTGAGGGGCGCGTAGAATTCAAAACACCAGAAAACTTGACCGCACTTCAAGCGCAAAACTTGATTGTGGCGCAATATATCGACAGCCATTTAAACGTGACGGAAACTTACCCAGCCAACCCGAATGGTTCGGCATTAGGGATTACTGCCATTTCTAACGTGGACGGTCGTATCGCTGCCATGATGCCACACCCAGAACGTGTATTCCGTGCAGTGAGCAACTCATGGTATCCAGAAGATTGGTCTGAAGATGGTGCTTGGATGCGAATTTTTAGAAATGCGAGAGTGAATTTCAAATAATGTGAGATTGATCACGGAAAATTAATACAAAATAAGAGATACTAAGAAATTGGTATCTCTTTTTTATTGCATAACCTGAGTAATAAAAAAATGCCAACAATATTAGAGAGTAATATTGTAAATAATTTATATAAAAATTCTTGGGCATTATGCCCGTAATATCAATTGAACTATATGAGGAGTTCTACATGAGTGCATTAGTTACATTGCTAGCTAATATTGTTGCGCCATTGCAACGTCAATTTATTAACTTTATCCGCATTGCTATTTGTGTTGTGATGGTTTGGATTGGAGGTTTAAAAGTTTGCCAATATGAGGCAGATGGTATTGCACACTTTGTGTCAAATAGTCCTTTCTTAAGCTTCCTTTACAAAAATGGTGCAAATGAAGTGACAAATGATAAGGGTGTTTTAGTAAAAGAATATACCTTATATAAAAACCCTGAAGGCAAAATGGTTGCTAAAAATATTGAGTGGCATAAAGCTAATGGCACCTATACCGCTTCTTATATTATTGGCGCAATCATTGTGACAATTGGTATTTTAGTATTAGCAGGAATTTGGTCTCCGACACTCGGACTATTTGGAGGCTTACTCACGTTTGGTATGTCGATAGTCACACTGTCGTTCCTGATATTTACGCCAGAAACCTGGGTGCCGAATTTAGGTGGGGACTTCCCAACACCTAATTATGGCTTCCCATACCTCTCAGGTGCTGGCCGACTCGTGATTAAAGATATTATTATGATGGCGGGTGGCTTAGTTGCTGCAGCAGAATGTGCGAAACGCTATTTAGAGAATAAAAAGCAGTTTGCGTAATAGCTGGATTTTAAAAGGCTTGCTGAGGTAAATGGCAAGTCTTTTTTGTTTGAGTTGCATTTTCTTATCTTTTATTTACTAAAGGTAAGAATACTCAATGACAAAGCAAAAAACAATGTTGAAAAACGGACTTGAGGAAATTGAGACTGAAAAGAAAGAAATTACAACGCAAATTAAGCAACTATGTAAAGCGTTAAAAGATCTTAAACGGAGAATTCAAACTATCATGTAGTATTAAACTAAACAAAAGGTTTAGAAGAACCATCTTTACCTTCAAATCCCAAATTTAAAAATCTTCATTTCCAAATCTCACTTTAACAGTTGATTGTTCAAATACTAAAAAAGAGTCCTCCAAATAGTCAAATGTGAAAGATATTCCTTTTGGAAAATATATTGCTATACCCTTTTAAGAAATTTGAAAAAAATACCTATTAAATGATATTTATTATAGATAGCTACAAAATTAATTTGTTGAGTTCACTCCTCATTTAAAGATTGAATTCCACCCGTCTTTAGTAGATATTGGTCGATCTATTTTATTTATAAATATAATTGCATTATCTATTACCATTTTAAGTTGCTCCTTACTCAGTAATGTAATAAGAGATAGAATAAACCCTTTAAGATCTAAAAAATTAAATTTTTTTCCTTTGTAATAAATAGTATTATCGTTAACATTACTTAAAGTAATAATATCCTCTGGAATTCGACAAATAAAATGTATGTTTTCATTTTCCATATTTAAGCTTTGTAAAGACTGTAAGCTATCATCAAGTCTCTTAAAATCTACTTTTTTAACCGTTATTTCATATAAGTTAATAACATTCCCAGATTTCTCAAGCCAAATGTCTGCTGGTTTTTTAGATGTAGTATTCGTCCCAAATACACTCTCATCTCCCCCTTTAACGTCTATTTCAGTTGAACTATAAATATACTTTAATAGCAATGATGTGATATATTGAGGTATCGTTCCACTTTCTGGATATTTATATACAAATTCAACCAAGCGATGAGCGAGTTCTTGTGAAGATAACTCATTATCATTTGGAGTGGTAATTCTAATTTCAGCTACCTTTTTTGAATATTTCAGGAGTCTATAAAAATAAAAATCTCTTATTAAGTCTTTTTCTGAATCTTTAGCAGACATAAACAAACTCAAAAAATCCACCACTGCTTCGGCTGATTTCTGCGGTCGTTTACCTTTAGCCCATTTATAATCTAACTCATTCTGATTTTTAGCAACGTTTAATGGATCTGATTTTCCACATGGAATTCTCCCTTGATAAGCGTAGAATATACCATTTTCAAAAATAGAACGAGGATTACATGCATAAAAATTTTTTAATGGGTCAAAGTCAGGATCTAAATGTAAACCAGTTAATGCTGTCGCTACTACACCTCTAAATCCCATTGACCTAACTTCAATTAAGTCAACTAGTATTTGCGATAAATACTCGTACTCAGAAAGTATTTCAAAATCTGACTCACTTTTGGTTTCTGCTCTGTCTAGTTGTTCAATTATAAACTGCCGAGCAGCTTCGTTTCTATTAACCTTATTCATTGTATTAGCTCAAAAAAAACTTCAACAAATCGTTTTAATTTCTCATTACTTTGAACTCTATATATATTCAGTAGTAGTTTTAACTCATATATGTCTATACGACGTTCAGATGACTCAATCTTGGAAATATCTGATTGAGTCATTCCCATGAGATTCGCAACCTCTAATTGTGATAATCCTAGTCTCTTTCTTTCTAAACATAGAGCCTGAATAAAATCACAGTATTCTTTAGTGTATATTGTTTTCATTCTATTCATATTTTCTGATTGTGGTATAATTATTGAAATATTCGAAAATGGAATTTTAAAGGAGTTTTATGGTTTTTAAGGCTATTTCTCTATTTTCAGGTGCAGGAGGAATGGATATAGGTATTGAGAAAGCTGGCTTTAGAATTATCGCAGCCTCAGAGCTTGATCCCCATGCAGCAAATACTTATAGGTACAATAATCCTGATGTTGAAGTTATTGAAGGAGATATTACAAATCAAAAAAATTTTTTAGAAATAACGAAATATCATGATATTGATTTGGTAATCGGCGGTCCACCTTGTCAAGGTTTTTCTGTAGCCGGGAAAATGGATAAAAATGATCCTCGTTCAAAATTAGTTTTTAGCTATTGTGATATTATAGAAAAAATATGTCCCAAAGCATTTATTATGGAAAATGTAAAAGCCCTTGGTGTGCTTGATAAATTTAAGGATGTGAGAGAAGAAATATTTAAGAGAGCACATTTAGCAGGGTACAATGTAACAATGTTAATACTGAATGCGAAAGACTTTGGTGTTCCACAGTCTCGTGAACGAGTGTTCTTTATTGGAACAAAATTTAAATACGCACAAGTAAATATAAAGGATTTTGATAAATATTATCAAAAAGCCATATCTCTACGTGAAGCTATAGGATATTTAGGTAGAGCTGGTACGAAAAATAACCCTAATATAACGAAGGCAAAAATTACTTTAGCAGCTAAACCTATTTTAAGAAAATCCCCTTATGCAGGAATGCTTTTTAATGGGCAAGGCAGACCATTAAATCCTGATGCATGGTCAAGTACTTTACCTGCTAGTATGGGTGGAAATAGAACTCCGATTATAGATGAAGATCATTTATATGATAATAAAGATAGTTGGGTTGAGTCTTACCATTTAAAATTATTGAATGGTTATATTCCATCACAAGGTATGAAAGTACCGAATCGATTAAGAAGACTTACAATTGATGAAGCAGCAATAATTCAAACATTTCCTAATAACTATAAATTTTTAGGTCCTCAGTCTAAAATATTTAACCAAATTGGTAATGCAGTTCCTTGCAAGCTAGCTGAGGTTGTAGGGCTAGTTGTATTTAATGCTATTTGTAATATTAAAAGTCACTCTAACTCCCATCTGTGATTATCACGGAGGAATAAGTGGTAAATATTGAAGGTGTTACGACCAATTATGTAAGTCTCACGCTTGTTCTAACTTAACTAAAGCAGTTGGAGTGAAAAAGCGTGAGAACTAAGCTAAAATTTGAGGGGGAAAATGCTTTTCATAATTGCAAAATCAGACCACTCTTTCATTACTTTTACTTACGTATTATTTTTGTTTTTTCAAAAACTCAACGCCAGTATCAGGGAAGTCGGTGAATACACCGGTTGCACCAGATTTATTTAATAATGCATCGTACATTTGATTTACGTCAGTGAAGAATTCAGGTAAAGCATCTTTACGCACGGTGTATGGGTGTAATTCCACTTTGTATTGTGCGAGTTCTTTCACTAATGGGGTGTACACGATGTTGCCTGGTTTAGATTTTTCTTTATCCACTAACATGTACCAGCCTGGGCCAACGCCATCAGCATATTTCACCACTTCAGCCATTGCACCTGGTTTGAACATCCAATCGTAATCGTAGTTCACCCATTTGCCTTTCGCATCTTTTTCTTCAGTTTCATGCCAGTCGGTGTATGCCACTAATTGAACAAGTTTTAAATCCATGCCCATTTTTGGTAGTAATTCGTTTTTGATACGTTTTAACTCATTGAAGTCGAAGGTTTGTAAGTAAACCATGTCTGATTTCTTGTCGTAACCGTATTTTTTCAACACTTTAAGGGTTTCAACTGCAATGTCTTTGCCGTTTTGGTGGTGGAACCAAGGCGCTTTGATTTCAGGATAGATACCCACTTTTTTACCGGTAGATTTTTCTAAACCTTGGATAAATTCTAACTCATCTTCAAAAGTATGGATTTTGAAGTGTGATTTCCAAAGTGGGAAACGGCCCGGATATACTGCAACTTGTTTACCGTCTTTAGTTTCAAAGTTTTCAGTCATATTTAAACTTTGAATTTCTTTTAAGGTGAAGTCGATGACATAGTAGCGACCATCTTTACGATGACGATTTGGGAATTTTTTCGCCACGTCAGTTAAGCCGTCTAAGAAGTGGTCATGGATAACAACTAAACGACCATCTTTTGTCATCGCTAAGTCTTGTTCTAAGTAGTCTGCATGTTGTGCAAATGCAAGCGCTTTAGACTCAAGTGTATGCTCTGGTAAGTAACCACTTGCACCACGGTGAGCAATGATAATTTTGTCTGATTTCATAGTGTCCACAGAAGAGTGTGCGCTACATCCTGCAAGTACGCCTGCAGCTAATAAAGAAAGCGCTAAAGTTTTGAGTTTCATTGTGTGTTCTCCTTGATTTACTTATTACATCTTGGTTTCATGTCGTAAAAATAGATTTCACTAATTTCACGGTCATATCCTGGATAAAATCCTTTTGGCATCCCTAACACAATTTGTTTGCCTCGGTTTGCATGGACAAGCAGTTGTTTCGTTTTGGGATTCACATTCAATCCTTCGACTTCGCCGACATCTCGAATGTCATTCAATGTTTTTTCTAAAACAACGCGAGCTTCATTATTTTTATCTGAAATTTCTACACGATAAATATGATCGGGTTCTTTTTCATCTGCCGTACCGTCATCAGATGTGACATAGAGATCACCGTTATAGGCATAAACCCCTTGAATCCATTGTGGAACAGGTTGTAAATGCACTTTACGTTTATATTTACCTGTTGAAAGATCATATTCATATAAATAACGGCCACTTTCTTCACCGACCCAAGATGCCATCCAAACTGAATTGTGAACGGTATCTACGGTGATGCCGGAAACTTCGACTTGACCTGACTCAGGATTAAAATCAACTGATCTTTTTAATGCGAGGGTTTCGGGATCGTGAATTGCAATTTGAATATTTTTACCTACGCCGGCATCAAACCATTCGGAGGAAACATAAAGTTCATTGTTGTAGATATCAATGTCGCCAATGTGATTGGCTTCTTTTTGATAGCCGACAAAAGGATCTTTATTTTCTTTAATCAGTTTTCCATCCATATCGTATTTGGCGAGCGTTTTACTGCCTGATACATATAAATATTTGCCATCAGTGGTAATGCCTTGACGTCCGTTGACTTCGAGCACCTTGTCTAATTTATACGTATAAGCGGGGAGGGCTGAACGATAGGGCGCTTCACAAGTTTGATTTGCGAATGCTGCATTTGCCATAACTGCCGCGCCTAACATAATGGTTAATTTATTCAATTTCATCACATTATCTCCTTTTAAAGTGCGGTTAAAAATTCAGTTGTTTTTTGTAATAAAAAAGGCGGCAAGCCTTCGCCTGTCGCCTTTAATTTATAGATTATTTACCGTAGGTATCGCCTAATTTCGCTTTGTGTTTACCTTCTTCAACCATTACGATGAAGAGTAATAACACCGCTAAGACACCACCACCGATCATGACGTAGAAACCGCCGTCCCAGCCATAGTGTTGTGCTGCCCAACCGATAACAGCTGATGCTGAAACAGTACCACCTAAGTAACCGAATAAACCGGTGAAACCTGCTGCTGTACCTGCTGCTTTTTTCGGTGCAAGCTCAAGAGCGTGTAAGCCGATTAACATTACAGGACCGTAGATTAAGAAACCGATTAAGGTCATTAAGATGAAGTCAGTTAATTGATATGGGTTTTCATACCAAGCTGAGTAGTTTGCAAGCTCAGCTTCTGGTGTAGCTGGGTTCATCCAATATGCTACAACTGCTGCTGTAGTTAAGATCATGAAGATGAAACCGGTTAAACCACGTTTACCTTTGAAGACTTTATCTGATACCCAACCACATAATAATGTACCTGGAACTGCTGCTAATTCATAGATTGTGTAAGCCCATGCGGTACCTTTGATGTTGAAGTGTTTCACTTCACTTAAGTAAACCGGAGACCATTTTAATACGCCGTAGCGGATTAAGTATACGAATACGTTAGCAATCGCGATGTACCATAACAATTTGTTTTTCAATACATAAGTTACGAAGATTTCTTTTGTGCTTAAATCGTTTTCGTAAGTTTTTTCGTTATAGTCATCTGGGTAGTCATTACGCCATTTTTCGATTGATGGTAAACCACAAGATTGTGGAGTATCACGCATCACGAAGTAAACTGGAATTGCACAGATCATTGCCGCAATACCCGGATAGTAGAGGGATTGTTGCCAAATATCTTTTGCTTGTGCTTCGACACCATGAGTGCTGAAGAAGACGGCACTTGCTAATAGCACCATTGCACCCGGCATCATACCACCGATGTTGTGCGCGGTATTCCAGATAGATACGATAGTACCGCGTTCTGATTTAGACCACCAGTGTACCATTGTACGACCACATGGAGGCCAACCCATACCTTGGAACCAACCATTTAAGAAGATCATTACCCACATGATGGCAATGCCTGAAGTTGCCCATGGGAATAAACCCATCATGGTCATACAAAGACCAGAAAGCAATAAACCAAATGGTAAGAATACACGAGGGTTCGAACGGTCAGACATACCTGCCATTACGAACTTAGATAAACCATAGGCAAGACCGGCAGCTGAGCCGATAACACCTAATTCCGCTTTTGAGTACAAGCCGGCTTGAATTAAACCAGGTTGTGCCAAGTCAAAGTTTGCACGTACAAAATAGTAAGCGGCATAACCAAAGAAGATCCCTGCAAACACTTGCCAACGTAAGCGTTTATACGTGGAATCAATTTTCTCCGCTGGAAGTTCCGCAATATGCGGAGCGGGTTTAAATGGTCCAAACATAATTTCTCTCCAAAATCATTTTAATTATGAGTCCACCCCCATGATGGGGATAGCGTGCATGATAAAATAAAAATAGAAATTAAAAAGAGAAATAATTCAAAAATGTGATGCATTTCACAAAATATTTTTTAACAAATGAGCGAATTCGAAAATTGTGTGATCTATCTCACAAAATAGCTTTCTTTTTCGCTCAGAATGTTGTGAATTTAACCGCTCTCCCATACAATAGCCATGGAATTTGTAACAGTTTTTACGTTTCTTTTTATTAATATTTTGGCTTTGGGGGTAACAATGGGATTATCGCCTAATATGTATCGTGATGTGGGAGATTTTTCCCCTATCTCGACGGATGTGATTATCATTGGTGGCGGTGCGACTGGTGCGGGGATTGCTCGTGACTGTGCATTGCGTGGAATTAACTGTATTTTATTAGAGCGTCGTGATATTGCGACAGGCGCAACAGGCCGTAACCATGGTTTGTTACATAGTGGTGCGCGTTATGCCGTAAACGATCAAGAATCAGCAGAAGAATGTATTAAAGAAAATAAAATTCTGCGCAATATTGCTCGTCACTGTGTGGATGAAACAGAAGGTTTATTTATTACCTTACCTGAAGATTCCCTTGATTATCAAAAAACCTTCATCGAAAGTTGTACTAAATCCGGTATTGAAGCCGTCGCCATTGATCCTAAACTTGCCCAAATTATGGAACCATCAGTAAACCCTGATTTAGTTGGTGCCGTTGTTGTGCCAGATGGTTCAATCGACCCTTTCCGTTTAACGGCTTCTAACGTGATGGATGCCACCGAAAATGGCGCGAAAATGTTCACTTATTGCGAAGTGAAAAGCTTAATTCGCGAAGGTGGTAAAGTAATCGGTGTGGATGTTTACGATCACAAAAATCGCGTAAATCGTAAATTCTTTGCACCATTAGTCGTCAATGCGGGTGGTATTTGGGGACAAGGTATCGCAGAATATGCGGATCTCAAAATCAAGATGTTCCCAGCAAAAGGTGCATTACTTGTCATGGGGCACCGCATCAACAAAATGGTAATTAACCGTTGTCGTAAACCAGCGGATGCGGACATTCTTGTGCCAGGGGATACCATTTGTGTTATCGGTACAACCTCTAGCCGTATACCTTACGATCAAATCGATAACATGGAAGTGACCCCAGAAGAAGTAGATATCTTATTCCGTGAAGGTGAAAAACTCGCGCCAAGCTTGCGTCATACTCGTGTATTACGTGCTTATGCCGGTGTGCGTCCGTTAGTCGCGTCTGATGACGATCCATCAGGTCGTAACGTAAGTCGCGGTATCGTGTTACTTGACCACGCAGAGCGTGATGGCTTAGATGGTTTCATCACTATCACTGGTGGTAAATTAATGACTTATCGCTTAATGGCTGAATGGGCAACGGATCTGGTTTGTAAAAAACTCAACAAAACCGCACGTTGTACGACCGCTGAGCGTCCATTACCAGGTTCAACCGAAAGCCGCGCAGAAACCAATCAGAAAGTCATTTCACTTCCAAGTACGATTCGTTATTCAGCCGTGTATCGTCATGGTTCCCGTGCTACTCGTTTATTAGATAAAGAACGTCTCGATCGTTCAATGGTGTGCGAATGTGAAGCCGTGACAGCGGGTGAAGTACGTTATGCCGTTGATGAATTAAACGTCAATAACTTAGTAGATTTACGTCGCCGTACTCGTGTGGGTATGGGGACTTGCCAAGCTGAGCTTTGCGCATGTCGTGCAGCTGGCTTAATGAACCGTTTTGAAGTGGCAACACCTCGCCAATCTACCACTCAATTAACCGCTTTCATGGAAGAGCGTTGGCGCGGTATTGAGCCTATTGCATGGGGTGAAGCGATTCGTGAAGCAGAATTTACTTCATGGATGTATGGCAGTGTGTTGGGCTTAAATGATGTTCAACCGCTTGAAACTGACAAACAGCAAGGGACGGATAACAATGAATTTTGATGTAGTGATTATTGGTGGCGGCCTTGCAGGTTTAACTTGCGGCATCGCCCTACAAGAACAAGGCAAACGTTGTGTCATTATCAATAACGGCCAAGCAGCGATTGATTTTGCATCCGGCTCATTGGATTTATTAAGCCGTTTACCAAATGGTGCGTTTGTTAAAAATATTCCTGAAAATTTGACCGCACTTGCAGCTCAATTACCACAACACCCTTATAGCATTATGGGTGCTGAACGCGTATTAGCGAAAGCGCAAGATTTCGAAAAATTAGCGGAGTCGTTAAATTTAGATTTAGTTGGTTCAATCGCAGAAAATCATCTTCGTGTAACAGGTTTAGGCAGTTTACGTGGTGCATGGCTTTCACCAAATAGCGTGCCAACCGTGCAAGGCGAAACCCCATTCCCTTATAAAAAAATTGCGGTTTTAGGCATTGAAGGCTATCACGATTTCCAACCAGAATTATTGGCAGATAACCTTACGCTCAATCCACAATTTGCACATTGTGAAGTGAAAACGGGCTTTTTAAATATTCCAGAATTAGATCAGTTACGTGCAAATTCCCGTGAATTCCGTAGTGTGAACATTGCGCAAGTTTTAGAATATAAACTGAAATTTGATGATCTTGTGGCTGAAATGAAAGAAGCTGCGAAAGGCACTGAAGCAATTTTCTTACCAGCTTGTTTCGGTTTAGAAAATCAAGAGTTTATGGAGTCACTTCGTAAAGCAACTGGCTTGCCATTATTTGAATTACCAACTTTACCGCCTTCTTTATTAGGTATGCGTCAACGTATTCAATTACGTCATCGTTTTGAGAAATTAGGCGGACTCATGATGAATGGTGATAGCGCATTAAAAGCACATTTTCATGGCAACAAAGTTCGTGCTATTCAAACGCGTTTGCACGAAGAGGAAGAAATCACTGCAGAACATTTTGTCTTAGCTTCTGGCAGTTTCTTCAGTAAAGGTTTAGTTTCTGAATTCGATAAAATCTACGAACCCGTATTCCATTCTGACATCATCGGTGTGGAAGGTTTTAACGATACGGATCGCTTTACTTGGACTGATCACCGTTTCTCAAATCCACAACCGTACCAATCTGCGGGCGTGGCGATTAATGCGCAATGCCAAGTTCAAAAGGGCGGTCAATTTTTAACGAATTTATATGCGGTGGGTAATGTGATTGGTGGTTTCAATGCACTAGAACTCGGTTGTGGTTCTGGCGTGGCAGTGGTAACAGCACTTGTTGTTGCTGATGAAATTCTTCACAACACACATTAAGGAGGCGTTATGAACATTCAACAATTAATTGATAATGCAAAACAATCCCTTAATGTACCACAGCATCATCATGCTTTTGATGAAAGCTTTGAGAGCTGCATTAAATGTACTGCATGTACAGCAGTGTGTCCGGTTTCGCGTCAAAATCCAAACTACCCGGGTCCAAAACAATCAGGTCCAGATGGTGAGCGTTTACGCTTAAAATCAGCCGAGCTTTATGATGAAGCATTGAAATACTGTACTAACTGTAAACGTTGTGAAATTGCGTGTCCGTCTGATGTAAAAATTGGTGACATTATCGTTCGCGCAAGAAACAAATACCTTGCTCAACAACATAAACCAGCAGTGCAAAAATTACGTGATGCGATTTTAAGTAACACCGATATTATGGGTTCACTTAATACACCGCTTGCTCCGATTGTGAATACGATTACGGGCTTGAAAGCGACAAAATTTGTGTTGGAAAAAGCATTAAAAATCAGCCGTCATCGTACGTTACCAAAATATTCCTTTGGTACGTTCCGTAGCTGGTACATGAAGAAAATGTTGGAAAGCCAACAAAAATTCGAACGTAAAGTGGCGTATTATCACGGTTGTTATGTGAACTACAATAATCCACAGTTGGGTAAAGAATTTATCCAAGTGTTTAATGCCATGGATATTGGTGTGGTGTTATTAGAAAAAGAAAAATGCTGTGGCTTGCCATTGAGCGTGAACCAATTCCCTGAACGTGCGAAAAAAATTGCGCAATTTAACACCGATTACATTGGCAAAATGGTGGATGAAAATGGCTTGGATGTGATCAGTGAAGCATCAAGTTGTGCCTTAAATTTACGTGATGAATATCATCATATTTTAGGTATCGATAATGCGAAAGTTCGTCCGCATATCCACATGGTGACACCATTCTTATATCAACTCTTTAAAGAAGGTAAAACCTTACCGCTTAAACCATTGAAATTGCGAGTGGCTTATCACACCGCATGTCACGTGGATAAAGCAGGTTGGGCACCATACACCTTGGAAGTGTTAAAACAAATTCCAGGTTTAGAAGTGGTGATGCTCCCATCACAATGTTGTGGTATCGCAGGGACATACGGTTTCAAAGAAGAAAACTACGAGGTTTCCCAATCTATCGGTAAAAACTTATTCGATAACATCAATGCAGGCGGATTTGATTACGTGATCTCTGAATGCCAAACTTGTAAATGGCAGATAGATATGTCATCTAACGTGACTTGTATCCATCCATTGACGTTATTGTGTATGTCGATGAATCAAGCTTAGTGGAAAGAGCGGAAACTGATAAAAAAGTGACCGCTCTTTTTGTTATTCAATCCAATATGGAGAATTAATTATGCAAAAAATCTTCAAGGTTTCCTTACTTGCTGTGCTTTCCTCTCTTGCGGTAAACAGCTTTGCCAGCACGGCAGAAGTGAAAGTGCTTGAGCCTCAATTAAATTATCAACAACTTCTTACTCAAAGACAGGTTGTGGATGAGTTGCTTGAACAAGCGGTGAAAATCCAAAACTCGCCCGCTCGTGTTTCAAATGCAGGTTTTACCGCGAAACTTCCTTCCAATATGGAGCGTATTGCGGATCTTTTATTAGAAGCGTATAAGCTTGAGCCTTATCGTGTGGATTTTTTGTTTGGTGCAGCGAATGCCAATATTTATAACGGTAATACAGATAAAGCTATTGAGCTTTACCAAAAAGTGCTTGATGTGGCGCCAGATGATGTGAAAGCCCACACTTACTTGGCGGCGTGGAATCGTTTTAAAGGAAATCAAGCAGAAACTACTAAACATTTAGAACGCTTAAAACAACTTTCCCCAGAAAGTGCGAGCAAATTAGAGAAAGTTTTTGCGGTGATTGATAAAGCGGCTAATCAGCCAATTACTGACAAACTTGAAACCAAGTTACCTGCACAATCTGCGATTATTACGTTGGGCTACGCTTTAAACCCAGATGGCAGTATGCATGATATTTTGGTACAACGTTTAGAAAAAACCTTAGAAATTGCGAATCAAAATCCAGATGCGTTAATTATTGTGACAGGTGGTGTACCGCAAAACAATAAAACCGAAGGGGATTTAATGAAGCAATGGTTGATTGAGAAAGGCGTTGATGCAAGCCGTATTTATTCGGATAACTATGCACGTTCAACAGTCGAAAACGCGCTTTTCTCTCGTTACTCTTTAGCGAAACACAAAATCAAACATGCCGTGTTGATTAGCTCGGGTAGTCATGTTCGTCGTGGACAAGCGTTATTTGAAATTGCGACGCAAGAATCTGGTCCACAAGATCTTGTGATTGAAACCGTAGCAGCGTTAGATAAACCGTTAGATGAGTTACAAAAAATTACGGAGAAAGACTTGCTGGGTATTTATCGCGATAGCTTAAAAACAATGGGATTGCCAATGTTTAACAGTGGACCATTGCAAGATTAAGGAATCTAAAAAAATAAAAGTGCGGTGAAATTTCACCGCACTTTTTATTTTCTCTTTCGATTAAAGAATATGTTGATATTGTTCTAACATTTCTTTTGGCCATACGCTTGATTGCACTTCACCAATGTGTTTTTTGTGGAGTAAAAGCATTGCCAGACGAGATTGACCGATACCACCACCGATAGTGAGAGGTAATTTGCCGTTTAATAAATCTTGGTGCCAATCCATTTTTAAGCGATCTTCATCACCGGTTAAACCAACTTGTAAACGTAATGCAGATTCATCCACACGAATACCCATTGAAGAAAGCTCAAATGCTTTACCTAACTCAGCATTCCATACCAAAATATCGCCGTTTAAGCCTTTGTAGCCGTTTTCAGATTCAGTTGTCCAGTCATCGTAGTCTGGTGCACGACCATCATGTGGTTTACCGTCTGATAATTTGCCACCGATACCAATTAAGAACACGGCACCATATTCTTTACAAATGGCGTTTTCACGCTCTTTGCTTGAAAGATCTGGGTAGCGTTTCACTAAATCTTCACTGTGAACGAAGGTGATTTCTTTTGGTAAGCTTGATGGGATGTCAAAGCGAGCTTCTACGGCTAATTCAGTTAAACGGATTGCACGATAGATAGAACGTACAGTTTCTTTTAAATAAGCAAAGTTACGACGACCTTCAGGAATCACTTTTTCCCAGTCCCATTGATCCACATAAACAGAGTGAGTTTGATCCAATGAATCTTCATCTGGACGTAATGCTTTCATATGAACAAATAAGCCTTCACCTTCTTTAAAGTGGAAACGTGCGAGAGTATGGCGTTTCCATTTAGCCAATGAGTGAACGACTTCATAAACGGCGTTTGGGATACATTTCACGTTTACTTGAACAGCTTTCTCAATGCCTGATAAGTTATCTTGCATACCGTTGCCAACTTCACTAAGGATTGGACCTTGTACTTCGATAATGCCAAGTTGTTCAATCAAGTTTTGAGTAAAGGTGTTCTTCACAAAGCTGATTTCTTGTTGTTGTAAAATAAACGTCTTTTTCATATTTATCCTTCTTTTTATAATAACTGGTAAGATTTGTTGTGCATTATTCAATAAAATGACAAATTATTTCAAGTAATTTCTTTACATTGTTTTAAATGTTGAATATTATCAAAAATAAATAAGATATTTTGAAAAAGATCTAATGAGGAGTGTTTTATGAACAATATCGATACACTTGATCGCCAAATTCTCCGTGTACTGACTAAAGATGCTCGTACACCTTATGCAGAAATGGCCAAAAACTTTGGCGTGAGCCCGGGTACAATTCATGTTCGTGTAGAGAAAATGCGTCAGTCTGGCCTGATTGAAGGGACAAAAGCGATTATTGATGAGCGTAAGTTGGGTTACGATGTGTGTTGCTTTATTGGCATTATTTTGAAAAGTGCAAAAGATTATGAAAAAGTGATTAAAAAGCTAGACACCTTTGATGAAGTGGTGGAAGCCTATTACACCACGGGTAACTATTCGATTTTTATTAAAGTGATGACACATACGATTGCTGAATTACATTCTGTGCTGGCGACTAAAATTCAGCTAATTGATGAAATTCAATCGACGGAAACCTTGATTTCTATGCAAAATCCTATTTTACGAGACATTAAACCTTAAATGTCATCGAAACAATAAAGGCGTGTATTAAACACGCCTTTTGTTTTTTAATTAACGATAACGATCGAGGAATTTGTAATAGAGTACGCCGATCTTGGTGGCTAAGTTTTTAAGATATTTTCCACCGTAAAACGAAGGGACTTTCAACCCTTCAAAAATTCTCAAACGTTCGTCATTACCTAAAATTGCTTCTGCAATAATGCGTCCTGCAAGTCCAGTGAGAGCGACACCGTGTCCAGAATAACCTTGCGCAAAGTAAATATGCGGTGAAATACGACCAAAATGCGGGCTTGCGTTGAGTGTCATATCAATCGGTCCAGCCCAGCCATAGTCAATTTTGACGTTTTCCAATTGAGGGAAAACATGCAACATATTACCGCGCATAATTTGCACCATATCTTTTTCAGAACTCGAGTCACTGCCGAATAATAGACGGTTATCTGCACTCAAACGATAGTAATCGAGCAAGATATTATTATCGCAAACCGACATGCCATTATTGATCACGGAATCAGCTGTAGCTTGATCTAAGGGTTCGGTCGCAATAATAAAGCTTTCTACTGGCAAAATTTTACGATTAATGCCGCGATGGATGGATTTTGGTAGTGCATCGATATAGGCATTGGTGGCTAAAATAACGTCTTGAGAAATGACCGCACTTTTATCGGTTTTGACTTCAATACAACCTGATTTTTCTACTAAATCCACAACAGGGGATTGTTCGTAAATCTGCACGCCTAAATCTAAACAAGCTTTTGCTAAGCCTAAGCAATAGTTTAATGGGTGTAAGTGGCCAGAATTACTATCGTATAAG
>OBKI01000408.1_pt1 | contig 30138 bp, 30 predicted proteins | sample 1519731 | NCBI WGS metagenome assembly OBKI01 (sample SAMN00265070, study PRJEB22529) | human gut metagenome
AGCCAAGATTCTTTATTCACAATAGAAGAAGTACCACCAAATTTGACGAAGAACCACTGGGAGCTATTAGCCTGCTGGAGTGTGGCCACCAAAAGTTCTAATGTTTCTGTCTGAGTCATTCGTCATACCTGTTTTGAACAATACAAAAATACAGAAAAGCAACCGTATAATCAAGGTTTCACCTGCTGTTTTTCAGTACTGCATGTCACTTTTTCGTAACGCTTTCAGACGTTTGAGCCTTTTGGAAGGTTCGTCGTTGATTCCCTCTACCATCAGAACCAGGTCACGCCACTGCATAGGGTACGACTTGCTTTCTTTGTCATAAGAGGGAAGGCGGAAAGTGCCTTCTTCAAGTCGTTTTATGTACAAAACCAGTCCGCCATCTTCCGCGTGTAGCAGTTTCATTGTAGTGCGCTGGCGGTTGATAAAGATAAACACATCACCTAAACGGACATCATATCCCATTTTATCATGAACAACCCCGCATAATGAGTTCATACCTTTACGCATATCTGTCTTACCCGGACAGAGAAAGTAGCGCATCGTGTCATTCAGGCAAAACATGGCGATTGCAGAGTTGAGTGAGCAATTGCATGGCCGCCTGGGATTCAGCCATACCACTGAAGTGGGCGATAATACCACCGGGGAACTCTATCCGGATCTCACCCGTTTGTATAGCGCCACTATCACAGGCAGAGTGGGAAGCAGGTGAAGAGGTGAGGCTAACCGGTGCAAACTCCTCTAAAGAGGAAGAATGCCTATCCATATGATAACGCCTCGATAGGCCAAACTTTCCTTTCCAATAGTAAAAGCTTGATTCGGTATAGGCTTCATTTATACAGAAGTCTTTTATCGTCAAACCGCTACGCTGTTGACGAGACAGGATTTCAATGAATTCTTCTTTACTCATTTTTTGCATAGTCTTTTTTCTGGCAAAGATCGAGACTTAAAGATACAAAGACAACGGGTACTTTATCGGGGGCTTACTTTTAAATATGCTGCACCTGGAGGGATGTCTTATCGATGTATTGATGGATGGGTAAATTATACTTTGAAGATTCAAGTAAGAGATGGACGATATAAAGTAACAATGGGGGATTTTAATCATGAGACGAGTGATTTGGAGTGGAAAAAGACATGGAGTTTTGGACTTATAACTGATAGAGAAAAGTATAAAGAAAAGGGTATGCAGGATAAACGATGGACTAAGACGTGGCCGGACTTAAAACTGAAATGTGAAAGGGAGTATATGGCAATGATAGTCTCATTATCGGATGCAACTTCTGGTAAAAGTCAGATACTTGACACAAATAATGACTGGTGAATACATCGACATTTAAAAGAAAAGTGACACTAAAAATGCTACTTTTCTTTTGCACTCTCAAATTTTATCCGCATATTTGCAGAGTCAAACAGTTTATCACTTAATGATACCGGATTGAGCAACGGATAATGCTCACGAAATTCGAGGGCTTTTTTTATGCCCTTACTTATCATTTTTCTGATACTCGGAAAATGATACATATGAAATGGCGGTTGCCTTTCCCATTCTTCTTTTGCTCTCTGGAGTTAATTGATGAACTGTTTGACGACACGGGAAATGGCAGCCGTTTTTTTCTGCCTAATAGTCAAACAGTTCATCAACATGAAAAAAGAAAAGAAAGTCCTCACCAAATGTGTAGAGGCAAAGAAAGTCAAAGAATTTTTCAACGAAATTAGTGATTTAATTACTTCCGGACACGATAAAGTCTGGACGAGTAAAGATGAAAACGGTGAAATGAATTTCATCGTAGGTAATAGCCGTGTGAATATACGTATCAATGCTTCAATGATGAAAGGAGGTACATTATGAAACGGGATAAATCTATAACTAATAAAAACATCTTTGTGACAAGTGAACGTAAACATACTGATACTGAATCAGGAGAATATAACTATAATATCAGTTATCTAGGTAACTATGAATTGTGTGAATTGACAGCTGAAGAAGTTGTTGAATTAATAGCTTGTTTGCAAAATGCACTCCAATCTAATGGAGAGAAAGGAGTTAAACTATGAGTAATCCGATATTTAAAATTATAAAAAGCTGTAGTTATTCAGGTGGTATAAAGTGCATGGAAGAATATACTATTGCTTTATATTCTAAATATATATGCACTTGTGCTAGGGAAGAACTAATAGAACTTCGTAATCAATTGGATTTAGCTTTGAATGACCAAAGAATAGTTGTAAACGAGAAAAGAGATTCAGATGAAAGACAGTGAGATACATTATTTCCTTTCAGGTTTAAAAGACCTACGCGAATTATTTTTAGTCATTGATGAAATTGAATCAGAGACAGGCATGACACCTGATGTGATTAGATACGGAGATAAAAAACTGAAATATAGTAGCAAAGATGGTAAATCTCTGAAAAATGGAGATTTAAACGAGGAAATATATATAGAAAGAAATTTGATTCCTGCTAAATGACTATTTCAAATTTTGAGTTTGAAATAGTCACAAAAAGTCCCGATTGTATTTACAGTCGGGACTTTTTTGTGTCCTTTTTTAAGGTCGAACTCAGACGTAATTTTGCATATAAAGTTTAAGATATATGGGATTGAATAAAAGATTGTATGAAGAAAAGCAAAATAGAAAGGTTAAATATAATCGAATGCCCGATAATAGGTGGCCTCTTGATGTGACTATCGAAGGAGATACAGGAATGACTCAACAGTGGGAACGGCAGCAAGATACAAAAGCTGTAGCGTTATTCAATAAGAAAATTCGAGCGTGGGGAGCAAAAGTAGATAGTGCGCTTCGAACATCAATTGGAATTCACATAGAGGAGGATAAAGAACTGTCAAAAAGTCTAAAACAGAATTATAGACATTTTGGAAAGTCTCCTAAGAGAGGTGAAGAAATCACAAGTATTGGATTTAGATTTAGAGAAGAAGGGATATTTGTGCATTTAGGTGTCGGAAAGGGATATAACATGGAAGGAGGGACGCGGGTCATAACTAAAAAAACAGATAGAGAATGGCGGAGACGTCCTAAACCATGGTTTAATTCTATCATAGAAAAACATATTCCAGAATTAGTTGAGATAGTGAAAGAATATTGTGGCTCATTAATAATAAATACAACTAGAATTTATATAAATAGAAATGGCTGAAATAAAGGAGAAAATTGGAGGCTTCCGGTTTGTTGATGCTGGAGTAGGTACCTATGCCATCAATATGAGTTTAGGTAACAATGAACTAAGTAGTTTTTTTAATGGTTCTTCCTCCAACTGGGATGGTGATCCGGTGACAATAGCCGGAGTTCGCGTTGTTCCCTGGGGAATTGATAATAATCTTCCGAAGACAGTACGTGACATTCTTGAAAAGAATAATCTGGGACCGGGCATTTTGGATCGCAAAACAGGTTTGATGTATGGTCAAGGTCCGATGCTTTATCGGGTGAATGTAGTCAACAACGAACGTGTGCAAGAGTGGTTGATAGATAATGAGATACAGGAATGGCTTGATACATGGGATTATCGGAGTTATATTCGTAATGCTTTTGTAGAGTACAATCACATGAAAGGAGTATTTGTGAAATACTATGCAGCCAAATCAATCCGGATCGGTAAACCGTGGATAACCCGTTTGGAAGCCCTTCACAGTACAGATTGCCGGATGGTATGGCCGGAGAATGACAGCCGGAGATTGGAAGATGTGAAACAATTTCTTATTGGGGATTTTGACAGTTATACCAGTAAGAGGATGATGTTGTATAGCATCTTCGATAAATGGAATCCTTCAGCTACGGAAACCGCTGTGAAATATCATAGTATGCGTAGTTTTGGGCGCAATATGTATGCGATTTCCAGTTTTCATGGTTCGATTCCCTGGCTATTGGATGCTAATACCCTTCCGGAAATAATCCAATATCTAAATGAGAATATGATTGCATCTGCATACATTGTTCATGAGCCGGAAGAGTATTGGAGGCAGAAAGAAGAAATGATACGTGCCATGCACGAAGAATGGAGAGAAGCACAGATATACGAAGAAATAGACCGTTTGCGGGATGAACTTACCAAGAGGATTGCAGATGTCATGGCCGGTAAAAAGAATGCAGGTAAATTCTTCACTTGTGTGGACTTTGTGGATCAGGACGGAAACCTGCAATCATGGAAAATCGAGCCAATCGAAATGAACGTAGATAAATACATCGCAGCACAGGCGGAAATATCAAGGATAGCTGATAGCTCTACTACAAGCGGCTTTGGATTGAATCCTGCGTTATCCAACATCATCATCGACGGCAAAGGTGACAGTGGCAGCCAAATGCTATATGCATTAAAGATTTTCTATGGGGCTGATACACAAATCCCGGAGGAAATAGCGTTGGAGGCCCTGAATGATGCGGTCCGAATAAACTTTCCACATAAGAAAGGTCTTTTTATTGGTATGTATCGCAAGGTTATCAATAAAGAGGATAATGTAACGTCAGATAAACGGGCAGCAAATCAGGTGTAATTATGAAAAACAGACAGATAGATTTTCCGGATTGTTGGGAGGAAGTTCTTCCTGCAGAGTGGTTATACTTGCTTCGCTTGCGTCAGAAATTGATTGAACGCCCTAAAATAACTTTAATGGACGTGAAACGAGAGTGGTGCCGTTTTGTTCTTTCCAATCGTGGCATCCGGAGAAAGAGCAGCATTGATTATTATGTTTTGATTGATGAATTAGCGTTGACGCTGGGATGGATGTGGAGTGAAGGTAAAGGGGGGAAAGAGGTTGAACTTATCTTTTCAAGTACAAAGAATCTGTTACCTGAATGGAAACAATATAAAGGTCCGCTTTCTCATGGCAGTGATTTGACATTTGGGGAATTCCGTAATGCGGTTATGATGATGAATGGCTACAATGATACACAGGACCCTTCTTTATTGCAAGCCTTATGCGGTATTCTTTATCGTTGTCCAGGAGGAAAAATAGGAAAGTCTGATTTTGATGGTAAATACAGGGAAGAATTTAAGCAGGAACGAATAAATTTCTATTCAAACAGGATTAGGATGATGCCGAAGCAGGTTCAGTGGGGAGTATATGCATGGTTTGCTTTCTTCTGTCACTATTTGCTTACAGGCACATTTATTATTGATGGAATAGAGATTTCGTTCGAATCCATCTTTACCAAAGAAACACAGGACGCGAACACGCCCAAGGAGCAAAGTCTGGGAATGAGTGGAATTCTGTTTTCCGTAGCAGAATCCGGAATTTTTGGAAATATAGAAAAAGCGGATGATACATTATTACTCCGCGTAATGATGAAGTTGCTGGATGATAAATACAAAGCAGATGCTTTATTAAAGCGTAACAAATAAATGATATAGTATGATATTCAATAAGGATGATAATGGTAGTAGGGAACTACGGGAACTGACTGGGAATTATTATGCAAATAATGATTTCAATAAAATCATAACTGATATTGAGTTGGCAACAGAGGAAATTTCCGCATTGATTGGTGTTGAACTATACAAAAAAGTGGAAGGCTGGTATAAAGAGACAAAAGAGGATGCAGATCAAGACCTTATAAAGAAAGTACAACGGCCTATCGCTTTGTTGGCTACATTACGTATGTACCAAAAAAATGATCTAAGTCATGAAGATGATGGGCGTAAATTCAAAATCGCTACAGATAACAGTGAAAAGCTCCCTTGGGAATGGCAATTAGATAGGGATGATGCCCGGCATATGGAAGATTATTATAAAGCAGTAGACGCTTTGATACGTTATCTCAATACTTCTGAAATTAAGGAATGGAAGGAGGGCCGGACTTATAAAATGTCTCAGCTATTACTGATACGCAGTGGAGCGGATTTTGACACCTATTTTCCTATTGACAAGAGCGAGCGTACTTTTATGTTATTGCTGCCATTCATCAAGGAGGCACAATTGCTTTATGTGAAAAAGGCATATGGAAACGGGTGGAATGCACTCTTGACTATGAATGAAAATAATGAAGCGCATTTTGCAGCTTGCAAAGCTGTTACATTATTGGGAATGAGTATTGCCCTAAAACGTATGCAACTGAAAATTATTCCAGCAGGAGTAATCAGGGGATATGTGTCTGCAAGTGGTGCAATGGAGAGCGATCCTGCATCTATTGAGGATATCAAGTTATTATCCGAATGGATGAATGATGATGCTATGGTTTGGATTGATGAGATGAAGAAGGCAAGAGACGGTGGAGCGGTCACCTATAATCTGTTACCAGAGAATGATAAACATAACAAATACATGAGATTATGAATGTGATTCAAAGACCTAGAGCAGAAGAGTTCTGTGCTACGATGCAGGATTATATTATAGATACGGATTCTACCATAACTTTCTCTGTGCAGTATGGAGGTAAAACGGTTTTGGAAGAGGAATATGTTCCGGATGCCAACTATCAGGTAAGAGTGCGAAAACTGGGCAAATTCTGTGAGTTGGCTTTATGGGGAGTATGGTGTGCTGGAGAAGCAAGTTGGCAGACAAATGCTGCTGGTACCTTTACTTTCTTTATCAATGGACTACAAGATTCACAAAGTTATGTGATGTTTAGCCGGCTGCAGACAAAAAAAGAGGCATCGGCTCCAGGATGGTTGAGTGAGGTTCGGGAGAAAGTGACACGTAATGGTGCAATGGAGTATGCAAGTAGCGTATTTACAGATGGTGATAAAGTGTTATTGAATGTCCGTACTTTATCCGGAGCGGTTTATCCGGAACAACTATATGTACATAAAGGGGAAAAAATGCCTGTAACTTTGGATGTAAGTATGGAAAGGGTTGGGAATATTCTTCCAGATATAAATGAAATGATCCGTAGTTATGAATTGGTGAAAGGAAGTGATGTTTTTAAGTTTTTGGTAGATCAGACGAGATATGAAGAGGTTCAACGTTTCCGGTATAAAAACGTATATGATATGCCGGAAACAATGACTACCGTAGGCGGTATGACTATGAAAGGCAATGATGAGAGTGATACGGCGAAGATGTTTGGTGTAGATCGTAAATTCGGAGTAAAACCAAAGGATGAATATACAGTTAGTAGTGGGGTTATTTTCCTGCAGAGTGATTATAAGTTATGGCATAATCTGTTGAATGCCCAAGAAGTAGATATCTGGTATGAAGATAGTTGGTTCCCTATTATTGTGACAAAACAGAATTATGAACGTAGCTTTAACCGTAGCATACTGAAAGCTATAGAATTTACATTTAAAATGGCAGATGTTGAACAGAATAACTTAATTTAATTATGATAGATATCATCCGGTTCAGAGAACTAATGGTGGAGCTTCAGGTTAAAGTTAATCAGAAGAGCGAAGATAAGATTGATTGTTGTTTCCTGGCAGTTAAAGAGGAACACATGGTCAAGAAACTCAAGGATAAAACAGGGGTACTTCTGTGTGCCAATTATCCCGATGCGGAAGGAGATTCTAAAAACAAAGATAACTGGCAGGAGGATAATCAGGTAATCTTCTTTATTTGTGAAAAAATTGCTTCCGGTAGTAAGACTGACGAGGAAGAATTGCTCCATTATGCCAAGTTACAGCGAATTATGTGTGTATTGAAAGAAATAATTCGGCAGGATGAATACTGCAATTATCTTTCTGTAGGAAGTAAAATGCGGACAGAATGGGAATATTCTATGTTTGGAGGATTCAATGGATTGAGTTTGGGATTAACGATAGCAGACTATGACTGAATTATATATTGATGGGACTTCGGTGGTACTTCCTGCCGACTTTAGCACTTCTGTAAAACGTGAGAATCCTTTCTTTACAAAGAATGGGGAGTATACGTATGATATTACTCTTCAGCTTAGTAACTCAATTAATGCAGACTTATATGAACATCTGAACAGATTGAACTCTATTGCCGAACTAAAGACCAAGAGACAGGCTGTATTGGTCGCTGATAACCGGGTGTATTGCAATGGTACGGAAATCATAACGGGATGGACAGATTCAACAGTATCCATACAAATAGCTTCGGGAAACTCCGAATTGAATTCTTTCATTGGAAACGATTTGCTTGTATCATCATTGGATATGGGAGAAGATGAAATTCCAACAGGCATTATCAATAACTTGGTAAAACGCATATATCCGGACGTGGATTATTGCATACCTCCTGTAATGACAGACAAGGGTGTGATTAATGGATGGAGGGTAGCTGTAACTGTTGTTACTACTTCAAAGCCAACTATATCTCCCAACTATTTGAGAGAAACAGGAGTGGATATTTATCTGCAACCGTATCTTTGCGCTTATATTAGAAAGTTAATGAAAGCACTTGGATATACAGTTTTGACTAATCAGCTGGAAGATTCGGAGTGGAATTTGCTCTATTTGCCACAAAATGGGCACCCCAACCAATATGCAAAAATGTTTCCCGGATGGACTATAAATGAACTCATCACGGAATTTGAGAGTTTTTTTAATCTGTGTTTTCTTGTCAATAATAGAAAGAAGGAAGTTTCTATACTGTTCAGGGCAGAATATTTTAAAAATGCACAGGTTTGCCATGTTCAGCAAGTTGTAGATGAATACGAAACAGAAGAGGGGGAGAACGACAAAGACCCTTCTCAAAGTAATGTGTTGATAGAACCGACTGACAGTGAATATTACAAGCCACAGCATATAGATAAAAATATTCTTTCTTCTGCGACCCGAAAGGATTTTGATACAGTACTGGAATTCACTCAATTTGTAGAAAGTATTAGCTCATCCGGATATCAGGCTGTTAAAAACTATCTGTTTTATACACATGATAGTTGCCGGTACTACATTACGGTGCCTGATGATTCGAATAGGGGATGGCACACAGATGAAGTAAATATGTTTGGTGATGTTCTTCGGGAGCAGAGTGAAAATGAAATTAAATTAAACATTATGCCTTCCGATATGACGAACTATGGTATAGAACGGATCACTTATGAGAGTGGTATGGAGCCGGTATTTATGCCCGACTCTGAACGATCACTTGTAACAGTTCCAAAAATAACCGGAAGCAAGATTGGTACCAGTGATGAAAGTAATGGTATTTATGAGTTAATACAAAGCGGAGAAAACATCCCTACGGAAAAAGATAAGAATCAACAAAAGATTTCTGTATCATACTACAAAGGAATGTCACCGATGACTCTTTACGTAAAGCGCAAAGATGATAAGGATTTTAATCCTAAAGTTTTCACGATTGATTACCCTCATTCTTTTAACTGTGAGGACACCCCATATACAGGTAATTTGCGCTTAGCATATTTAGATAAAATGCTCTATTCACGTATGTACGATATTGATTATAAGCACGGCATCAAGATAAAGAGTTATGATGTTAACGTTTATGATACGCGGAATATATTTGAAATCCGGAACAAACGTTATGTCTGTAAAGAGATAGAGGATGTTATCAATGCTGATGGAAGGTCTGGAGCATGGCAAGGCACATTCTATCCGATTCGGATTAGTGATGTAGAAGCGGAAAAACGGTGGATTCTGACAGATGGGAAATGGAGGGACGGCGGTATATGGCTGGACAGTGGACGATGGTTGGATGGCTAGATCATAAGGCTCGCAAATACAAGTGTGGGCCTTTTTCGTGTCCTTTTTTAAGGCTTCTTTGGAGGGTACTTTTGTGTATTAATTAATTAGTTTATGGGAATTGGTATTAATGACTTTAGAATAGCTATTCGCATTGATAATGCCGAAGCAAAGCAAAAATTAGTTGAAACGAAAGACGTTATTTCTGTTTTAAGAAACGAACTTTCTAAAATGGAGACTGATGGCAAAAAAGACACAGCAGTTTATATAGAGAAAAAAGCAGCTCTTGATAAGCTTAATAATGAATATAAAGAACATAAAAAGGTTGTAGGACTGACCGGTCTAACTTATGATGAATTGAGAAAAGGAGCACGGACATTGAAAGTGCAAATGGATCGTTCAATTCCTAATAGTGAAAAATGGTTGTCATATCAACGCGATTTGAATTTAGTAGAAGAACGATTGAAAATATTGAGAGGACAAATTGATTCTACTGAAATGTCTCTGTCGAAATTTCCCAGTGGGTTTAACAAATATGCTGCCATCGGTGCGAGTGTAATTGCTTCATTGACAGGAATAACCTTGACCGCTCGTAAATGTGTGGATGAGTTTGCACAGATGCAGGAAGCGGAAAGCCAGGTGCGTAAGTATACAGGTATGACGAGTGAACAGGTTGCTGATTTAAACGAGGAGTTTAAGAAGATGGATACCCGTACTGCACGTGAACGTTTAAATGAGCTCGCAGGAGATGCCGGACGACTTGGAATAACAGCGAAAAATGATGTTTTGGAGTTTGTAGAAGCTGCTAATATGATTGATGTTGCACTTGGGGAGGACCTAGGACAGGATGCTATCAAGAATATTGGCAAGTTGGCAGATATGTTTGGTGATAGCGAACGTTCAATGAAAGAAAATATGTTAGCTATCGGTAGTGCAGTGAACGAAGTTGCACAAAATTCTAGTGCTGCTGAACCTTATTTGGTGGAATTCAGTGCGCGCATGGGAGGAGTTGCAAAACAAGCAAAACTATCAATTACTGATGTCATGGGATTTGCTTCGGCGCTCGATCAAAATATGCTTCGTAGTGAGATGGCCAGCACTGCTTTACAAGGATTGATCTTAAAATTATATCAAGAGCCTGCAAAGTACGCGAAAATAGCTCGAATGGATGTTAAGCAATTCACAACGCTGATGGAGACGGATGCTAATGAAGCTGTTCTTCAGTTCCTTGCTAGTTTGGGAAAATTAGGTGGTATGGATAAAATGGCACCTGTTTTAAAGGAAATGAAGTTGAGTGGTGCTGAAGCGGCCGGAGTTATCAGTGCATTAGCTAGCAATATTGAGAAAGTCCGTAAAGAGCAGGAAACAGCTAATCAGGCGTTCATTGATGGTACCAGCATCACAAATGAGTATAACGTACAAAACACAACGGTTCAGGCAGAGCTGGATAAAGCTAAGAAACATTTTAAGGAAATCCGGATCGAACTTGGAGAACGGTTACTTCCAGTTATGAAATACATGGTGAGTACCGGTAGTCTTACAGTCAAAGGATTAGTTAAAATAGTATCCATATTTAGTAAATATAAAAATGCAATTATACTTGCAACATCTACCATTGCAGGATATACAATTGCTGTCAATGCTTCGGTTATTGCAGATAAAGCTAAAGTACTTTGGACTGGTAAAATTGTCACGGGGCTAAAAACTTTATATAGTGTTGCAAAAGCACACCCATGGGGATTACTTCTAACAATAGGTGCATCCCTCATTGGTTTACTTATTGATACTAATAAACAGTTAAGTGAGAGTGAACGTCTGGAAAGAAAACTTCAAGATATTCGTAGACGATCTGTTTCTATTGTAAATCAAGAAGCTGCATCAGTTAAGGATTTCTTAAATATAGCTAGGGATGAGAAAAGAAGTAAAGAGGAGAGGGAGGCTGCAATAAAAAGATTAAATGAACTATCTCCTGAATATTTGGGTAATCTTACTTTAGAGAAAATAAATACAGAGCAAGCCACTAATGCTGTAAATGCCTATATTGATAGTTTACTTATATTAGAGGAGATAAAACAAACTCAGCAGAAAGTATCTGAATTGAATGACCAAAAAAATGATATATTAAAGAATGGTCCAGATAATGGTTTTTTAGAGGATATTGAGGCTGGCGCTGCTAATATGTTGAATGGATTTAAGCAGTCTCTAGGTTTAATGACAGATTCATGGGCTGACAATGTTTTGGATAGATATATAAATAAAGGTGTTAATCAAGTGAGAGCTATTGATAACGAGGTGGCTCTACTAAATGCGCACATGGAAGAATCTCGTAAGAAATTGATAAAAATAGAGGTAGAAAAGAATACAGAAGGAGTTCCACCTCCACCGGATGGCGAAGACAAAAAGCCTTGGACTACTCGTTTGCAAAATGCAGAAAACGCATATAAAGAAGAATTATTATTGCTACAAAAGAGTTCTGATGCGTTAGCCAGAACGGAGAATGAATATCAGTTGGATGCTCTTCAAAAAGAACTGGAATTTCAGGTTGAAAGGTTGGCAATCATCAAAAAGTATCAGTCAAGTGAAAAAGATAAGAAACATCTGGCTGAATTGGGTAAATTGGAAAGTGAGGCACAAAGCGCAATTTATAATACACTAAAAAAGTCAGAAGAAACTCGTCTCAACTTAATTAAAGAATATCGGGACAGGAGGCTGAATACTGTTAATGCTGGAGAGAAAAATATTCTGCTTGAACAGTCTAAACTCAATGATAGTGGTGAGCTGACAGAAAAAGATTATAAAAATCGCCTTTTAGCTATTGAGATTGCCTCTCTATATTCCAGACTCGAAATAGCAAAAGATTATAAAAACGATGTTGCTGAACTTGAATTCCAAAATGGAGAGGTCAAAGCCAAAGCCTTAAAGGAGGCAGGGGATAACATTCTCAATCTTGAACAACAAATTAGTGATAAACGTAATAAGATCATTCGGGATAGTGCTAATCAAATTCAGAATTTCAGTAGCCAGTTTAACAAGATGAACGGTTTGGCTTCCGCAGATCAACAATTGGCAGCGTTGGAAACCTTTTATCAATCTCAATTAGAACTAGCTCGAAAGAATGGGTTGGATATTACTCTTCTTACGGTTGTATATGAAGAATCGAAGAGAAAAATTGAGGAAAAAGGAGCGAAGGATAGGGCTACTGTTATACAAAAATATGAGTTGGACGCTGCCGAGGATATTAGAGATTTAAAACTGAAAGCTCTTGAGGAGGAACATAAAAAAGGGCTGCTTTCAGAGGAAGAATACGAAATAGCAAAAAATAAAATCAATAATGAATATATTCAGAAAAAGATAGAAGGAAGTGAACAGTATTTTAATGCTGTGAGTAGTATAATGAGTAGTGCTTCTTCTGCTGTTCAGGGATTCCAAGATGCAGAAATGAACAAAGTAACTCATAAATATGACAAGGAAATAAAAGCCGCCAAGAAAGCCGGGAAGGATACAACTAAGTTAGAAGAAGAGAAAGAAGAGGCCCTAAATCAGGTAAAGAGGAAATATGCAGACAAACAATTTGCCGTATCGGTTTTACAAATTACTGCAAGTACTGCTGTTGCTGCAATGGAAGCATATAAGGCAATGGCCGGTATTCCTATTGTTGGTCCGGCTCTTGGTGCCATTGCAGCTGCGGCAGCTGTAGCTAGTGGTGCGGCACAGATAGCTGTAGCCAAACAGCAACGGGATGAAGCGAAGGGCTTGAAGTCCGGTGGTTATTCTGATGAATATGTTGAAGGATATACTAAAACAGGAAATCCGGATGATGTTTCTGGAGTTATTCCCGTTCATAAAAATGAATTCGTGACCAATCATGAGGGAGTAGAGAATCCTCATGTGCGCCAATTTCTTGATGTTTTCAATGTTGCGCAAAAGAATGGAACAATCCGAATGTTGAACACTACACAAATTTTAGAGCAGGTACGTACTAAAAGTGGTAAATATAGTGGTGGTTATTCTGATGATTCAGTATCTTCTTCCTCCCGATATACTGTTAGCGGTCATATCATGGACGAAGAGACATTGCGTAAACTATTCGTTCTTTTGAATACGAATAATGATTTGCTTCAATCTATTCTTGAGAAAGATTTAATTGTTGATTCGCGAGCTGTTCGTGATGGGATTAAAAAATTAGAGAGAATGGAAAGGAATGTGAGTCGTGGTTAGTGTCCTTTTTTAAGGCAAGAAAGGAGAGTATATTTGCAATGTGTTTGTTATAGAGGAGTATTTGCGTCGGGAGACGCTTTCCTGTCACAAGTTTAAAGTTAAAACTAAATGAAACTAGCCCCAAAATCCGTGAGGACTTGGGGTTTTTTATTGTCCTTTTTTAAGGCTTATCTGGAAGGTACTTTTGTAGTATGGAAATATATGAAGCAATTCGTCGAATGAAAGAGAAAAGCGAACGGGGAGAAGTCTTCTCATTTGCTTTTATGAGTTATAGTTATGAACGTAATAAAAGTCAGGGCATAGTCAAGGTTGAGCATGCCCGACTTCGTAAGCAAAGCACTTTAGAAACAAATCACTTTGCTGACTATATGCTGAATTTTATAGATACAGATACTCTTGAATATGGAATGTGCTGGCAAATTCTATTGTTAGAATTTGATGGAAATGAATTAGAACTTACATAGTGCGTGATGGATAATAATTATGAAAATATAGTCCCGTGGAACGGAGCGAATGATACCGGACGTGACGTACGGCTCAAGCTGCAGAGAAACTTTGCCAAAATTGTAGTAAACTTCCAGGAATTAGATGGGAAGTTTACTACTGTTGATGATTTATTTGATTTGATAGCACAGGAACTGGATAAAAAACTTTCTAAGGTAGATAGTGACACAGCCGCCGGATTAATTACTTTTTTGAAAGGTCTTGTTTCTGAAGGACTTATAAAAGCCCAAGAAGGCATTGAATTAGGCGACTTTCTTTCTGGTATTTTAGGCAGTGGCGGATGCTTCAAGGTAAATCCTCAAAACGGCAAAACATATATTGAGGCGGATGAAATTTATATCCGCTTAAAAGCTGTTTTTGATACTCTCGAAATTCGTCATTCCACTCATGTTGGCGGGCAACAGATATTGTCTCCTGCCGGAATGACGTGTATTCGTGTCGAAGAGTACGATACTTATTACCGTTGCTTTATGAAAGCTGATGACGGAAGTAAAGCTGTACAAAATCTTTTTGCAGAAAATGATCAGGCCCAATGCCGTGATATAAATGTTAAGGAAGGCATCTATGATAATGTCAGTAATCAATATTATTGGCGTTTAGTCGTTGGCGTTGGAGATGATTATATAGACTTGAGTAAGGATGATTGCGATACAGGGAGTACTGTTCCGGCTGCTGGTGACAATATCTGCCAACTTGGGAACCGTCTATATAAAGAGAGGCAAAATGCTATTGTTATCTCTTCCTATGGTTCTGATTCTCCCTCATTTAAACAATATGCCGGAATCGATTCCTATTCTCTTGAAGGTAGGGAAGTAACAGTGTTGTCCCCATCCGGAAATGAGCTTTCCGGTAAATTACATATTCAGCCCGGTTCTACCGGTTGGCAGAGTCTTGACGGGTTACCGGAAGGAATTAAAGAGGCGGCAGATAGTGCGATTGGCGGCATTGAATTTGGAAAGAATAATCTGTTACGTAATTCCGGTTTTACAGGTGACTACCAAACGGCTAACTTGAATTCGGACACTTCTCTTGACGTAACATCGGAGTTGTATTCTCCATCTCTGAAATATTGGGATGTTGTTAATGCTGTTGCGCAGGAATCCGAAATCTCCATGTCGGGGAAAGAGGTTGTCATAAAGTCCGGCAGTATGACGCAAGCCTTATTCTATAGAATTATTCCAGGGGAATCATATATCTTTTCTTTTTATGGTAAAGGAACAAGTGTAACATTTTCGTGTGGCGGTTATGCGGAAACAATCCCTCTGACAGATGAGTACAAACGTTATATCTGCCGTTTTAAGACACTTTCTGCGGGAAGTATTCTATCTATCCACTCTGTAACAGGTAGTTTCTGCGAGCTACAGCTGGAAAGGGGGACTGTTCCATCATCATGGGGGGCATCCATGATGGATAACACTTCTGAACTGGCCCATTATCAAGAATTGAAATATCTTACGTCAGCAATAAAAGACGGTTCAGTAGATATTCTTGGCGGTCTGGTACTTGCTAATATACTGCAGTTGGGTAATTATAAGGATGGCCGGATGCAAAGAGTGACGGCAGGTATCAGTGGTATATATAATAATGACGATGACGTGTTTGCGTTTGGGGGTGGTACGCTTGAACAAGCGATTTCAACAGTTGCAAAGTATAAAGACAATCCATCTTATCAACCTACCGATGAGGAGCTGAACAGTATTGCAAAGATTGTTTTTACCCATGGTGGGCGCACAATTCTGAACGATGTTGTTTTACGCGGATACATTTATGCTTTGGGTGGTGTCTTTTCTGGAAAGGTCTCTATTGCAAATGAGAAGATTCTTTTGAATGAGGACGGTAGTGGTTGGCTGGCGAACAAGGCCATTATGTGGGATAAAGATGGTAAAGCATATGGAGATTTGTTTGATAAACAATATGCAATGAATACCAATTATGTAGAGTTGCCTACTGTACCTAAAGGTTCTATTAAGCAAATTATATTACCTTATTATGTTCTTAGGGCAATATTAACATACGAAATTAAGTTTGCAAATCAAAGTGATTTTATTGTTTATAAAGAAGGTACAAACACGAGAGTTGTAACGGGGGATACACAAATTAGCTTTGGTAAATTAGGACATGGCATTATTAGACTTACAGGTATTTGCTTTGATGCAGATTCTTCCAATACAAGATGGGTGGCAGAAGATATAAATTTTGGTTTAAATGGATAAGTGAAATTGTCGTATGGAACTAAACGAAATAAAAAAAACGGCTAGTTGGGGAGATGTTGCTACCTCGATTAATGAAAATTTTCAGAAGACTTCAATGGAAATTGAATCCTTAAAATCTTCTTTGAAGTATTTCAAAGGATATTTCACTTCTGAAAGTAGCCTGAAAGCAAAAATTCCCCTTCCACGTGTCGGGGATTATGCCTATGTTGGCAATTCCTATCCGGGAATAGTGTATGCTTGTGATGTATCCGGAATATGGTACAGTACAGGGAAATCCCCGGCTGATACCCCCGGTGTCGACTTGAATGATTATGCGAAAAAGGAAGAAACGGATACTATTAAGGCTCAAACCCTGAATAACGCTTCTGATATAGGGCGCTTGACTAACAGTGTCAACACGGTGCAGGAATCCGGTTTCCACTTTCCTGATTCATCGGGTAAAGATGTAATGAACTATACCGATAAAGGTTTTGATGTTGCTAAGGTTTCAGCACACCTTTTGTCACTCATTCTTTCAACGGGAGTAATATCGGAAGAGATGCTGTCTGACGAAGTAAAAGAGTTAATAAATACACTGAATCTGGGCGAAGCGCCCGGTACAGCCTATGAGGGTGACAAAGGAAAGGCTAACGCTGATGCGATAAAAATACTTGATGCTTCGATAAAGGCTATGAATAATTCTCTTGAATCAGTTTCGTTTATCATGAAAGTCAATGAACCCGGCTTTCATTTTCCTGACTCTACGGGGAAAGATGTGATGAATTACACAGAGAAAGGTTTTGATGTTGCAAAAATATCAGCTCATTTCCTTTCTCTGATTCTTGCAACTGGCGTGGTAACATCAGATATGCTTTCAGATGAGGTGAAAAAATTAATAGCATCGTCTTCGGGAAGTGCCGATTATCTGTCCTCTATAATCTTGAAAGTGTTGGAATCCGGTTATCACTTCCCTGACTCTACCGGAAAGGATGTGATGAATTATACAGAGAATGGATTTGATGTTGCAAAGGTATCTTCGCATTTCATCGAAGTTCTTAATAGTTCGGGAATTTCAGGAAGTCTAACCTACGAAATAATAAATGATAAAATATATAACTTTTAAAAATACTATTATGGCAGGACTTGCATTTTTTATAGATAGTACTTTCGATACACACTTGGATGTGTCTCCCACACCTTCGGGTGATATTAAAGTAACAGGTATAAGCATAATTGGTGAGGCTTCCATTGATGGTGTCTCCGGCACATATTCGGTATCATATTCCCCCGCGTCTACAACACAGAAAGGCGTTAACTGGTCTATCGTTTCAGGAGCCAATTATGCTTCAATCAATTCTTCCGGTGTCTTGACAGTGAAAGAGGGTGCCTCCGGTAGCTTAGTGAAGATAAAAGCGGCATCATCTTACAACCCACTTATTTATGCTGAAAAAGATGTAACAGTAACTTATAACGATTCCGGTGCAAGCACGGTTATTTCAGAATTCTGTAGACGTGTACTTGCTGATGGTGGAATATTACTGAAAGGTTCTGCTGGAGCTACACAAGAAGAGTACGATCGTCATACTGCACTTTTGGGTATAGAGCCTAAGCTTGATTTTCTTGGGTATAAAGAAACGGGAGGTGTTATTTCTAAACTTTATTCAATTGATTCAAAATATGATTGTGATAGTCTGACTGGAATCGTGCTAAATGATGGTATTATAACTACTACGGAAGCGGCAGGTAAGATTCTTTATAATAAGAATTTCAACAATGGTGATATTAGGACAGAGATGACGCATTTGTATTATGAAGGTCCGTTGGATACATATTCGACAACCGAATCTGTATTTGTTGCAAACATATTAAAGAGCTCATATTCCGGACGTTATGATGTACAAAGCGCTAATATATTCTACATGGGCGGTCTTATCAATGTACAGTATGCAGGTAGCATTAAGGCAGGGGACGGTTTTCCTGCAACTTCTCCAACGAAGATAAAAGTGGAAGTTGATGGTAATGCATCCGGTGAGGAATATGCGCCTGGTTATGTCAAGTCGATCTCTATCAATGATGTAGATAAACTTTCCACGCGTGTACAAATGGCGGATTTCTGGTCAAATGATACAAAAGACGTTTCTTATATCAAGACATATCAGGGTTTTCAACTATGTATAGCAGGGTGATATGGAAAAGAAGATAGTACAATTATCCGATAAATCTAACAATCTGCAACCTTTGCCTGTAACGGTATCTGATGCAGTTTATTTAACAGGAATCAATCCAATCCGGGGAACAGTAGGACGCTTTTCGGACGGAGAGGATGTAAATGGCCTCACTTTAACGGAGTTTATAAATAAAGCGTTCTGCTTTCAGGAATCATTCTCTTTCTTTCATATATCAGACACTCATAAATCAATCTACGGCTTAAATAAGTGTAAGGAATTGATGGACACAGACGAGAGTATATATACGCTTGTTACAGGTGATTTGCAGCTTACTTCCGAAATGAAACAAGTTGTTGCATCAAGTGACAGGTTTCTTGTGATGTTAGGGAATCATGATGTAGCGGATGATTTCGCTCATAATCAAGCGGATGCGAAGGCTAATTATATCACTCCGTATATGACAACCAGAGCCGTAATGGGTGATCCTGAAGGCGCAGGGAGTTACTGGCATAAAGACTTTGTTGTAGACAAGAATACTATCCGTATAATTTCCTTTGATGAATATGAATACACAGAGGTTGGAACTCCATCAGGTTCACAGCATGGTGTTGTATATTCACAGAAGCAAATGAACTGGTTTATTAACTTGCTGAAGAATACTCCTTCTAGTTATTATCTGATTCTTGCGCATCACCAACCTGTATCAGCATATCGAAATGAGAATATGGGCGAGTTTATTTCAGAAAAAGCACCGGATAACTATGAATATGAATCAATTAATAACGCTTCGGACAAGAGCAAGTCCTGCGACCCTTTGATCCTTCCTAAAATCATGGATGCTTACTTGAAGAAAACGGTGATAGAAGGCACTTTCTTCTGTGGTGATGTAAATGGTACTCAATTAACTATAAATGAAGATTTTTCCGCAAGTACTCCTTGTAAATTCTTATTTCATATTGGTGGTCATACGCATTGGGATGTATGCGAATATCTTCCACTTTTTCCAGAACAATTGCAATTAGTGATAGATCAGGATAGGCCACAGCAATATAAATATTCAGATTTGAAAAGAAGTACAGGTGATGAATCTGCATATTGCATAAATCGTGTAACAATCGATTTTGATGAAAAGAAAGTGAAGTTACAACGCATTGGTGCCCATATAACGGATTCTAATAAGAATAGACAGAATCTAGAGTCTAAACTGAAAATATAAAGGTATAAATGGAACTAAACGATTGGCTAACAATACTCGGAGCTTTAGGAGGCTTGGAGGCAATTAAATGGATTGTAAATTTCTACGTCAATCGGAAGACTGATGCAAGGAAAGAGGATGCAGCAGCAGATGCAGCAGAGAATGAAAACGAGCGGAAACAAGTTGCCTGGCTTGAAGAGCGTATTGCTCAACGTGATACGAAAATTGATGCTATCTATGTAGAGCTTCGTCAGGAACAGGCGGAGAAGTTACAGCTTATTCATGATAAACATGAATTGGAATTACGGCTGAAAGAATCAGAGATAAAAAAATGTGATGTTCGCGGATGCTCTAACCGGCAGCCGCCAAGTGATTATTAATTAAAATGGGAGGAAAAGAAATGAAAACTATTGATTCGATTATTATCCACTGCTCGGCCACACGTGCCGGGCAGGATTTACGTGCAAAAGACATTGACCGGATACACAAACAAAGAGGCTTTAGTCAGATCGGTTATAATTATGTGATCGACCTTGACGGAATGGTTGAGAATGGGCGACCGTTAAGCATTGATGGAGCGCATTGTAATACCAAAGGATTTTCAGAGTCTTCGTATAATAAGCATAGTGTTGGCATCTGTTATATCGGAGGACTGGACGCCTCTGGAAAGCCTGCTGATACACGAACGATTGCTCAAAAAACTAGTTTACGTGAGCTGGTAGCAAAGTTATGTAAGGAGTATGATATTGTCGAGGTTCTCGGACATCGTGATACTTCATCCGATTTGGACGGGTCCGGTGAAGTTGAACCGGCAGAATACATCAAGGCTTGTCCCTGCTTTGACGTTCGTTCCGAGTTTTCTAATTTTCTTCGTAATACAGTGATCTTGCCATGAAAGCGCTAATTTATATAACCATATTCCTGATGTCAGGAATATGGTTGTCATCTTGCAAAACTTCTCGTAACATCGATACACAAAAGCAGATTGACTATTCAGGGGACTTTTTGTATCTGCGAAACTTAATAGAATCCCTACGGCTGGATGTGAATAAGCAAACGAAAATTACTACTGACAAACTTCGTGATCTGAAGATTGAAAATACAACTGTTTACTTATCTGCTCCGGATTCAACAGGGAAACAATATCCGGTGAAAGAAAGTATCACTACTGCAACTAAGCAGGATCAGGAACGAACAGAAGTTGATGAAACATTATCTCTTACCTTACAACAGTTTTCTAACCGATTAGATACTATTAGTAGTAAGGTGAATGCTATATTGAGCCAAAAAGAAAAGGTCGTAGAGTTATCATGGTGGGATTTACATAAAAATAAAGCATATATCATTATAGCTCTGATAATTGCAGTGGGGGGAGTGTATAGCCGAAATAAATAATCTAAAAGAGGCAGCGTTCGTTGCCTCTTTTAGGTTGTAGGTTGTACGTTAGATATCGGGAAAATCATTTCTTATTTTATCGCTTTTTACAGCGAAGTTTCTTCTAATGTATCGTTCTGTAGTATCAATAGATTTATGACGAAAGTGACGTTGTAGTTCCCAAGTATCAATACCTTCATTTACAAGTTTTACCCCTCCTGTATGTTTGAAACTGTATAATTTGTATTGATTTGAAACATTGAGTCGATCACGTATTTTATCAAACCTAAATCTAAAATTATTCTTTCCCAACATTGTTTTGCCAGGGACACCATTATGAGAGAATATATAAAAATCTTTGGGATGTGTATCGAGGTTCAAGATATTATATATATAGTCATATAATTGGCGTGGAATGTTTACCGATTCGGTCTGTCGATTCTTACTGATATCTTTGGGGACTGTTATTATGTGATTGTCAAAGTCTATGTCTCCAATTTGTAGTTGTCTGCACTCATTTGGACGGATGGCACAATAATATTCCATTTGACACACTAACCATAATTGAGGATCATGTTCCTTTATGTGCTTTGATAGTAACTGACGCTCCCGGTCAGGAATTGGTTTGGCTGCTTCATCTTTAATGCTACCCATATTAGGTATATCATGTACCGGATTAGTATCTATAATCCTTTTTACCTTTAGTAAATAATCAAAGAAACCATGTAATATTTGAGTGTACTTTTTCACTGTTCGCTGGCTTACATCATGCTTTTCTACAATATAGCATAGAAATTCGCATATTGAATTCTGTTCGAAAAAACAAATGTTTTTTTTGTCCAAACCAGTTTGCTCCACCCATTCACAAAATATGCGGAGTTTGGATTTATAAGTCTGAAAAGAGTGAGGAATTACTTCTACTTTTTTAATTGCTAAGAAATCAGAGAGATATGTACGTATTCCGATAGAACCTTTTCTTTCATTACCCCATCGTTTCGCAATGTTATGATATAGCAACTCATCATTGTAGCTAACTTTTGTGTCTAAGAATGGAATTTCCCCCTTAGCAAATTTCTCCTTAATGTCATTTATGATTTTTTCTGCGAAAGCGTAACGTTCTTCTTTGGTCTTTAATTTTGCAAAACCGTTATAGACCCGGAATCGTTTCATTTCATCTGTTTGAGGATTGCGACATGAATACTCTACGAACCATGTTTTACTCAAATCACCACCACAATCTTTTAGGTGTGGTAAGATAACAATAGACTTTTGTTTTGCCATAATAATCACTTTTAATTGTATATTGACGATTTACCAACTAAAAGACAATTATAGACACTTTGAAGATCGAGTTAAAAAGAATACATTTATGTATGTAACTAATTGATATTCTTTTAATTTTGTCGGGATACCAGGATTCGAACCTGGGACCCCCTGCTCCCAAAGCAGGTGCGCTAACCGGACTGCGCTACATCCCGAAGTGCTTTTATAATAACCCTTTCTGTCTTTTTGTAGTCGGGGTAGCGGGATTCGAACCCACGACCCCCTGCTCCCAAAGCAGGTGCGCTAACCGGACTGCGCTACACCCCGCTACTTTTTTGAAGGGTTGTTCTTTTCAAAAGCGGTGCAAAGATAGGGAGTATTTTTTAATTAACAATAGCTAAACGAATGTTTTTTATCTATTATTTTTCAATGCCTTGAATCTCATAGCTTTGCGTCTTTACTTTTTTTCTTGGCAGAGATCAAAAGCATCATCGGACGCCGTAATTCATCTTTCATTCCTGGGATGGTATCCAGCAATCTTTCGTCCGGTTGTGGCTCTATAAGTTCGCATATCTCAAATCCGGTTTGAAGGAGTCCGTTTATATACGTAGTCAGCGTTTTGTGGTATTTGACAACCTCTTCGCCCAGAAAGATTGCTGTGCGCTTGCCTTCCGTAAAATAGCGATCTACCGGCCAATGGATAGGCTTTCCGTCCTGGTCGTAATGCCATTCCTGATTGCCATAGGCTGTAAATACCGGATGTTCTACGGAGAAGACGAAGGCGCCTCCTGGAGTCAGGCAGTTATTGATTTTCCGGCATATATCCGTAAAAGATTCAAGATAATGGAAGGTTAGCGAACTGATGACAATGTCATAAGTATCCGGCTGGAAATCAAAGTCTTCGATAGCCATGCATTGGTGTTCAATGAATGGAGAAGGATTCCTTTTCCGGGCTTCTTCGAGCATCTTCTCCGAAATATCAATTCCGGTAACGTGTGTTGCTCCGTGTTCTATCGCATAGACACAATGCCAACCGAATCCGCAGCCTAAGTCTAAAACTCTTTTCCCTGCAAAATCGGGGAGCATTTTCTGCAATACATGCCATTCTCCGGCTCCTTTCAAGCCTTCCACCGAGCGGGACATTTGAGAATATTGACTGAAGAAATCGCTATTGTCGTATTTGTTTTCTTTCATAATTTAATAAGAGGATGAGTTGAATGAAAGCACAAATATATGATTTAATTTATATATTTATAGAAAAGGTATACATAAATCAGGGCAACCGTCTCAAAAGTTTGTTTCATTAGAACACAGATTTGAATTAAATGCTACATAGTGAAAAACATCTATCATAAGTATCATTCATTTTAATAGTATTCTCATTGTCAAAAGAATAAGTATGATAGATAGCTTTAAAAAAAGGTATCTATCATACTTTTACCAGCAAAAACAGGTTGTCTATCATCAATGGAATAGTCGAATAAAGGCCCTATATGCATAAGATAGCTTGTTTTTGTTGCAATGAATCCGTATAAATCCGATGATCACGGCTTAATAATCCAACTTTAATGGCGATAAGTTTATAGCCCACACCTGTAAACCGTGCAGCCCGCATCTGTAGGCTGTACAGTTTGCAGGTGTGGGCTGTACAGCCTGCATACGTGGGCTATATAAATACCACCATTCCCAATAGATTATTAAGCTGTCAAATACAGGTTATCATCCTATAAAACGTGTATCCCTATGCCTTTAAATGGGTAATCTCACCTAATACTACACTAAAAATAGACAAAGTATAGGCATGATAGATAGCCGTTTTTTGCAATAAAAGTATGATAGATACCTTTAAAAAAGGTATCTATCATACTTATTCTTTTGATAATGAGAATACTATTAAAATGAATGATAGCATGATGGATATTTTTTCACTATGTAACGGTTCTTCGTCAAATTTGGTGGTAAATTCTTTATCTCTTTATTTCCAAGTTAATAATTATCCCTTTTTATTTGCTTTCATAAATTAGGCACTGACTGAATTAGCTAAATGAGCGGAGAAAAACTTACCACCAAATTTGACGAAGAACCTATGTAACTATTCAATTTAAATCTTGTATCGGAATGAACAAGTCCATAGTGGTATATTGGGGGTGGTTTCTTTGTACACGAATAATTTGTGAGTATGAACTATCTTTCAATGTTTTCTGTTCTATAAATAAGAATTTTAAAATGAAAAGCCTTATGAAAACAAGAAAACAAAAAGAAACAGGTGAAAAAGAAGTCCACTTGTTAGAGCAAAAAGGATATGAAAAAATGGTGAATGAGATTGTTCCCGTTCAACAGGCGGAAGTATATCGTAAGCCGACTCGTAAAGCAGTCAAAGAAGCTGTTAAGGAGTTAAATCCGGATACAAATAGTCTGGGCAGTAGAGGATGATTTATCCTCTGCTGCCCAGATTAATCCATCGTATTAAAGAATCCGGAAGACTTTTGGTGGCTCTCATTTAGGGAAAGTAAGAATAAAACAGCTTCCTTTCCCTAATTCAGATTTTACGTTGATACTTCCGTCATGCAAAGCCATGATCTGTTTGCACAGGCTCAATCCAATATCCGAACCGGATGTTTTGGTTATGAAGAAAGGAACGAAAATCTTATCTAAAAGTCCGGCACATTGATTTGTGTCAGACTTTTATTTTATTCACTTGATATGAGTGATTTATTTCTCGTAGATTATAAAAGATCCAATGCTTTAAATGCCTTAACTAGCTTTTCTACAGCACGGTCTATTTGATCTTTTGTATGAGTAGCCATTAATGCCACACGTACCAAAGTATCTTGCGGTGCACATGCCGGAGGAATAACCGGATTGATGAATACACCTTCATCAAAAGCTAATTTGGTAACCATAAACGTTTTTTCCGTGTCACGTACGTAAAGAGGGATGATAGGTGATTCTGTTGCACCGATTTCAAAGCCAGCTTCACGGAAACGTTTCAATGCATAGTTGGTAGCTTCCCACAATGCTTCAAGTCTTTCCGGTTCATTTTGGATGATGTGGAGAGCTTCGAGAGCAGATGCAGTAGCAGCCGGAGTGTTGGATGCACTGAAAATATAAGTACGTGCGTTGTGACGTAACCAGTTGATGATAGAAGAATCAGCGGCGATAAATCCGCCGATAGAAGCCAGTGACTTGCTGAAAGTACCCATAATCAAATCAACCTCGTGAGTCAGACCGAAATGGTCGCAGACGCCACGTCCTTGTTTTCCGAATACGCCCAAGCCGTGAGCTTCGTCTACCATGATAGTAGCGTTGTATTTATGTTTCAAGCGTACGATTTCGGGCAAGTTTGCCAAGTCACCTTCCATAGAGAACACACCGTCCACTATGATTAGTTTCACTGAATCTGGATTGCACTTTTGAAGTTGCTTTTCCAGATCCGCCATATCGTTATGCTTATATTTTAATTGTTGAGAGAAGGAGAGACGACGGCCATCTACGATAGATGCGTGGTCGCGGTCATCGCAAATGATATAATCATTGCGGTCTGTCAAAGCAGGAATAACTCCGGAATTCACCGTAAAACCGGTTGAGAAGCAGAGCGCTTCATCTTTGCCTACAAAGGCAGCCAGTTCTTTTTCCAACTGAACGTGCAGGTCAAGCGTACCATTCAAGAAGCGCGAGCCTGCGCAACCGGAACCATATTTATGCATGGCGTTGATACCAGCTTCAATCACTCTTTCATCTCCCGTAAGGCCAGTGTATGCATTGGAACCGAACATCAACACTTCGTGTCCGCCCATTTCTACCTCTGTACCCTGCTTTCCTTCTATCTCACGGAAATATGGGTAAACGCCCTGTGCCATAAACTTTTGTGGCAGGTCGTACTTAGCTAACTTCTCTTGTAATAATCCCATGAATTATAATTTATTATACTCATACTCAGATCACTCGCTGATGATCTAATAATCCTTTTTTCTTAACAAGTGTTTAAAACAGGGGGCAAAGATAACAAAATTTGCTTTTATCTGTTCTTTTTAAGAGAAAAAAGTTGTTCTCGTATGATTAGAAACCTCTAATAGATTAAAATTTAAGATATTTATATTACTTTTGTCGTCTACAATCGACAAGAATAGCATGAACGAAAGAATGAAAAAAATAAAATTCGTCGTCAATCCTATTTCGGGAACACAAAGTAAAGAATTGATTCTTAACTTGCTGGACGAAAAAATAGACAAGGCGAGATACTCTTGGGAAGTAGTGTATACGGAAAGAGCCGGTCATGCAGTAGAAATAGCTGCCAAAGCTGCCGAAGAGAAAACAGATATAGTAGTGGCTATTGGTGGGGATGGAACAATCAATGAAATAGCTCGTTCGTTGGTGCATACTGATACCGCGCTGGGAATTATTCCCTGTGGATCGGGCAATGGACTGGCGAGGCATCTGCATATACCGATGGAACCGAAGAGAGCATTGGAAGTGCTGAACGAAGGTTGCATGGATGTGATAGATTATGGTAAGATTAACGGTACGGATTTTTTCTGCACTTGCGGAGTGGGATTCGACGCGTTTGTCAGTCTGAAGTTTGCGCATGCCGGTAAACGGGGGCTATTGACTTATCTGGAGAAAACCCTGCAGGAAAGTCTTAAATATGAGCCGGAAACGTACGAACTGGAAACGGAAAACGGAGTTTCCAAGTATAAAGCCTTCCTGATTGCCTGCGGAAATGCGTCGCAATATGGAAACAATGCTTATATCGCACCGCAAGCCACTCTGACAGATGGTTTGCTGGATGTGACCATTCTCGAACCGTTCACCGTATTGGACGTTCCTTCATTGGCCTTTCAATTATTCAATAAAACAATCGATCAGAATAGCCGTATCAAGACTTTCCGCTGCAAGCAGTTGTGCATCCGCCGGACTACTCCGGGCGTCGTGCATTTTGATGGTGACCCCATGGAAACGGATGCCAATGTAAATATTCAACTGATTCAAAGAGGATTGCGCGTGGTAGTGCCACGAGCATCGGAAAAGGACGCAGCCAATGTGCTCCAAAGAGCGCAGGAATATATGAATGGCATCAAATTGATGAATGAAGCCATCGTCGACAATATAACAGATAGAAACAAGAAAATATTGAAAAAGCTGACAAAGAAAGTCTGATAAAATAACGGATTACTGACACCGAATTACAAATTATTGCGTACTTTTGCGCAGTTTTGGTTCGATCAAAATAAAAACGCGAGTGATAATCGTTTAAATAAAAAATATATGTTTAGAACGCACACATGTGGAGAACTTAGAATCTCTGATGTAAACAAGCAAGTCACGCTGTCCGGATGGGTACAGCGCAGCCGTAAGATGGGAGGGATGACTTTCATTGACCTTCGCGACCGTTACGGAATTACCCAATTGGTTTTTAATGAAGAAATTAATGCTGAACTCTGTGAACGTGCTAATAAATTGGGACGTGAGTTCGTCATTCAAGTGACAGGAACGGTTAATGAACGTTTCAGCAAGAATGCAAACATTCCTACCGGAGACATTGAAATCATTGTTTCCGAACTGAACGTACTAAATACTGCCATGACTCCTCCGTTCACTATCGAAGATAACACGGATGGGGGTGATGATATCCGCATGAAATACCGTTATCTGGATTTACGCCGTAACGCTGTACGTTCCAATTTGGAACTGCGTCATAAAATGACAATTGAAGTTCGCAAATATCTGGATAGTCTGGGTTTCATCGAAGTGGAAACGCCCGTTTTGATCGGTTCTACTCCTGAAGGCGCACGCGACTTCGTGGTGCCGTCACGTATGAATCCGGGACAGTTCTACGCACTTCCGCAGTCTCCGCAGACCTTGAAACAGTTGTTGATGGTTTCCGGTTTCGACCGTTATTTCCAGATTGCGAAATGTTTCCGCGACGAGGACTTACGTGCCGATCGTCAGCCGGAATTTACACAGATCGACTGTGAAATGAGCTTCGTTGAGCAAGAAGATATTATCTCTACTTTCGAAGGAATGGCTAAACATTTGTTTAAGACTCTTCGTGGTGTGGAACTGAATGAACCATTCCAACGTATGTCTTGGGCGGACGCCATGAAATATTATGGTAGCGATAAACCGGATTTGCGTTTCGGCATGAAATTCGTGGAACTGATGGATATCATGAAAGGTCACGGATTCTCTGTATTCGATAATGCGGCTTATGTGGGTGGTATCTGTGCCGAAGGTGCTGCGACTTATACCCGCAAGCAGCTGGATGCATTGACCGAATTTGTAAAGAAACCGCAGATTGGTGCGAAAGGAATGGTTTATGCCCGTGTGGAAGCCGACGGAACGGTGAAATCGAGTGTAGATAAATTCTATACGCAGGAGGTGCTCCAGCAAATGAAAGATGCATTCGGAGCTAAACCGGGTGATTTGATTCTGATTCTGTCTGGCGACGATGTAATGAAAACACGTAAACAACTTTGCGAGCTTCGTCTGGAAATGGGTGCTCAACTGGGATTGCGTGATAAAAATAAGTTTGTTTGCCTTTGGGTGATTGACTTCCCGATGTTCGAATGGAGCGAAGAGGAAGGACGCCTGATGGCTATGCATCATCCGTTTACTCATCCGAAAGAGGAAGATATTCCGATGTTGGACACTGATCCGGCAGCTGTACGTGCAGATGCATACGATATGGTAATCAACGGTGTGGAAGTTGGCGGCGGATCTATCCGTATCCACGATGCGAAATTGCAGGCGAAGATGTTCGAGATTCTTGGATTCACTCCGGAGAAGGCAGAGGCACAGTTTGGTTTCCTGATGAATGCCTTTAAGTATGGTGCGCCTCCTCACGGTGGTTTGGCATACGGACTCGACCGTTGGGTGTCTTTGTTTGCAGGATTGGATTCTATACGCGACTGTATTGCGTTCCCGAAAAATAATTCCGGACGTGATGTGATGTTGGACGCACCCTCTGCAATCGACCAGAGCCAGCTTGATGAACTGAATTTGATCGTAGATTTGAAAGAGGGCGAGTGAAAGAATCTGTACGCATATTCCGTTTTATAGTCATCGGTACAATGAACGCTTTGATTATGGCGTTGGTTGTATGGTTAATGATGAAAGAAATGTCATTTGACGGCGACTATATGGTGGCTAATATAACAGCGTATCTGATAGCTCAAATCCATAACTTTCTCTGGTGCAAATACTGGATATTCCCCGTAGAAAATAAAAAGAATAGTATCTGGAAACAGATACTGCTCTTTTGTTCTGCTTTTGCCGTGGCTTACACCGCACAGTTTTTATTTCTTATCTTATTGGTAGAAGGACTGGACATGAATGAATATCTGGCTCAATTTCTGGGATTGTTTATTTATGGAGGAGCTAATTTCCTAGCCAACAAGAAAATAACTTTTCAATGAAATAGTTATTAAATATAATATATAGAAAGGGCACAGAGTTTTAAATTTAGATTTTGACTCTGTGCCCTTCTTATTTCCTTACTGTAGCAGGGACATTTCCCACATAATAAATATAATAGGGACTGTCTGACAAGTCCCTCATTAATAAGGGATATTCCTAAAATAATAAAATTTAAGGCAACTAATTCATTGCGAGTTAGTTGCCTTTTTTGTATCTTTAAGCATTCCCCCCAAAAAACGGTTTGAC
>OBKI01000409.1_pt1 | contig 30055 bp, 23 predicted proteins | sample 1519731 | NCBI WGS metagenome assembly OBKI01 (sample SAMN00265070, study PRJEB22529) | human gut metagenome
GCGGGGAGATGATGAAGTCGATGCCGCCGTTGTAGCGGATGGTCTCGAGCATGCCTCCGGCCAGCAGGGTGATGATGATGAGTTCGCCCATGCCGGTGATGCCCGTTCCCATGGCTCCGAACCAGTCGAAAAAGGCGGTACCGGTATAGATACCGATAATTCCAGTAGAGAGGATGCCCAGCAGCAGTACCAGCATGACGTTGACACCTGCTACGGCCGTGCCCAGCACGATGAGGTAGGGGATTACCTTTATCCACTCGATGGTCTGCACTTGGGGCGGGGCGGAGACGGACAGGCCTTGAAAGATGTAGAGGCCCAGCACGACAAGAGCTGCGGGGACTACAATCATGAAGTTGACGCGGAACTTGTCCCTCATCACGCAGTCCTGCGTCTTGGTCGATGCAATGGTGGTGTCGGATATGAAGGAAAGATTGTCTCCGAAGAACGAGCCTCCCACCACGATGGCGACCATGTAGGGCAGGTCGATGCCCGTCTTTTCCGCCAGTCCCACGGCTACGGGAGTCAGTGCGACGATAGTTCCTACGCTTGTTCCTATCGAGAGGGAGATGAAGCAGGCGGCAATGAAGATGCCCGCCAGCAGCAGGTTGTCCGGCAGTATATGTAAGGTCAGATTTACGGTCGCATCAATGGCGCCCATCTGCTTGGCGCTTTGGGCGAATGCTCCTGCAAGGATGAATATCCATACCATCAGCATGATGTTCTTGTTGCTGGCGCCTACGGAAAACTGATAGATGCGCTGTTCCAGATTCAGGCCACGTGTGATGGCGATGGCATAGCAGGATGAGGCGAGGAAGGCTACCGTGATGGGGACTTTATAGAAGTCGTTCACCAGGAGCGAAGTCACTAGATAGAGGCAAAGGAACACCGCCAACGGGCTGAGTGCCCACCAGCCGCCTTTGGGTTTGGAGATTGTATCGGTTGTTGCTGACATAATTTACGATTTACGATTGGGGATTTACGATTTGACGATTTACGATGTACGATTGAAGTTTGTATTGTACAACAACCATTCTACGATTTCAAGAGTTATATCAATCGTACATCGTAAATCGTCAAATCGTAAATATATAAGCCAATTTTGCTGCAAAGGTATAAAAAACAAAGGGCGGGACAAAATGGTTTTGTCCCGCCCTCCATATATCAGCCTTTAATTTTCAATTTACAAAGTTACTCCCGTCTTGAAGATGGCTATTTCCTTGTAGCCTTTCTTTTCGTTGTTCACGAATTCACCGCTTGCTACTTTGATGATATACTCGATGAAGCGTTCGCAGGTTTTCTTCATCGGTTCGTTCTCGACGATAACTCCGGCGTTGAAGTCTATCCAGCCCGGTTTGTTCTTTGCCAGAGTGGAGTTGGTGGAAATCTTCATGGTCGGCACATAGGTTCCGAAGGGCGTTCCGCGTCCTGTGGTGAACAGCACCATGTGGCATCCGCAAGAGGCAAGGGCAGTGGCGGCTACAAGGTCGTTTCCCGGAGCAGACAGCAGGTTCAGTCCCTTTACTTTCAGGCGTTCGCCATACGGAAGTACCCCTTCCACGTAGCTTGTGCCGCATTTCTGTGTGCATCCCAAGGCTTTGTCCTCCAATGTCGAGATGCCTCCCGCCTTATTTCCCGGAGACGGGTTTTCACCTACCGGTTCACCGTGTGAAAGGAAATATTCCTTGAAGTCATTAATCAGCTTCACCGTGTCCTCAAACAGCTCTTTGGTGCGGCAGCGGTTCATCAGGATGGTTTCTGCACCGAACATTTCCGGCACTTCCGTCAGTACGCTGGTACCGCCTTGTGCTACGAGGAAGTCGGAGAACATGCCCAGTAGCGGATTGGCGGTGATACCGGAGAAACCGTCCGAACCGCCACACTTCAGGCCTACGCGCAGTTCGCTTAAGGGAATATCCTCGCGCTGGTCCTGGATGGCTTTGGCATAAAGTTCGCGCAGCAGTTCCATTCCTTCTTCGTATTCATCACCCACTTTCTGGGTCACCATAAACTTTACGCGCTCCTGGTCATAGTCTCCCAGGAACTCGCGGAATACATCCGGCTGATTATTCTCGCACCCCAAGCCTACCACGAGTACGGCTCCCGCATTGGGATGCAGCACCATGTCGCGGAGGATTTTCTTTGTATTCTCGTGGTCGTCGCCCAACTGGGAGCAGCCGTAGTTATGGGGATAAGCCATGATGGCATCCACGCCCTTTCCGCCCGTTTCGCGGCGCAGGCCTTCGGCAAGCTGGTTGATGATTCCGTTCACGCAGCCCACTGTCGGAATAATCCATATCTCGTTGCGCACACCTACGTCGCCGTTCTTACGTTTGTACCCTCTAAAGGTCAGGTTTGGCGCGCCAGTATTGAGGTTTAGGACCGTAGTATTGAGGTCTACGTTGACGGGGTTGTATGTGTATTCCAGCAACCCGGACAAGTTGGTCTTGATATTGTTTTCATTCATCCAGTCTCCCTGCTTCTGCGCTTTCCGGGCATGCCCGATGGGGTATCCGTATTTAATGACGTTTTCGCCTTCCGCAAAATCTTTCAGTGCGAATTTGTGTCCGGCAGGAATATTTTCGTTCAGGGTGATTTCCTTTCCGTCCACCGTGAGTTTTTCACCAGCCGGGAGTGCTGTGATGGCCACTGCAACATTGTCGGCGGGATTGATTTTCAGGTACTTTGTTTCCATCATGTTATTTACGATTTAGCTATTTACGATGTACGATTGAAGTTTGCTTTGTTTTACGGTTGCGATAGTTGCTTTTTCTTGCGGGCATGGCATTTTCAATCGTACATCGTAAATCGTCCAATCGTACATCGTAAATCGTCCAATCGTACATCGTAAATCGTCCAATCGTACATCCTTATTATTTATTGTAATAAAACTCTATATTCTCCTTCGTCAGCAAGTCAATCGGCATGAAGTTCTCCCTTGTGATTTCCTTTTTCAGAATCAGGTATTCGCACAAGGCCTTGATGCCGTCGAATCCTTGCAGGGCGGGCTGCTGTGCTATGAGGAAGAAGATGCTTCCTTGTTTCAGGCAGTCTACGTTGCGTTGCAGCAAGTCATAGCCCATCAGGTTGAAGTCTTTTTTCTGCTTCTTCAGCAGGTATTCCCCGATGATGTATGCTTTGGAGTTGAAGGTGATTCCGTTCTTTACGGTAGGATGCTTTTGGAAGAACTCGTCCAGCATCAGTGTGTCCTCGCTGTCGCGCTTGGCATGCAGGTCCAGTTCCCAGATGCGGCAGGCGGGATGATGCTCCTGCATGTATTCGCGGAAACCTATTTCGCGGCGTTCCTGCTGGTTCGACCCCACGATGCCTTCATTTATCTTGCGGAAGATGACGATTTCCTGCGCGTCTTCTCCGGCAAGCAGCATCAGCATGCGGGCGGCAAAATATCCGCTCTGGTGCGAGTTCTGCCCGTAGAAGGAGAGGGCGGGCTCTTCCTTTATGTTGGAGTCTATATATATATAAGGTATATTATGTTGCGTCAGCTCATCCGTGAAGGGCTTGGTGTATTGCGGAACGGTGGGGGCAAACATCACTCCGTCCGGCTCCAGTGCCAGAATCTGTCCGGAGGCTTCCGCGAATGAATGATAGTCATACGGGTCATAGTAGGAGAGGTGCACGGCGACGTTGAAGTCAGAGTAAGTCTCTACGGCGTTGTGTATGCCCGTCTCCACGTCTGTCCAGTATTCGCCTTTCTCGTGCAGTGGCAGCAGGCAGGCAAATGCGTACTTCTTGTTCGAAGCCAGTGCGCTGGCATACATATTGGGCTGGTAATCCAGTTGTTTCAGGATTTCTTCCACCCGCTTCCGGCTGGACTCGGACACACCGCTACGCCCGTGAATCACACGGTCGACGGTTCCCACGGATACATCGGCCATCTTGGCGATATCCTTTATTCTGACTCTTTCCATCTGTATATTTACGATTTAACGATTTACGATGTACGATTGATGTTGCTTTGGCTACGATTCTACAATGTAATCTCAATCGTCTAATCGTAAATCGTCCCATCGTACATCTTCTTGTGCTCGCACACAATTATAATCTTAATATTTTCGATACAAATATATGATAATTTTTTGTATTTCAAAAATTGTTGTATCTTTGTGCCCGTACACGAAGACTATGAAGAACGAATATTATTTTGATTTACTCTCCATAGTTTCAGGTGTTTAAGTTCTGTTTATACCTCGAAATGATAAATTGAAAGGAAACAAATTAATTTCATATTAAAATAAAACATAGAAAGATTATGGGAAAGAAAGTAGTTACATTAGGTGAAATCATGCTGAGGCTGTCTACTCCGGGAAACACCCGTTTTGTGCAGTCCGACTCTTTTGATGTGGTATATGGCGGCGGCGAGGCCAACGTGGCTGTCAGCTGTGCCAACTACGGACATGATGCTTATTTTGTAACCAAGTTGCCGAAACATGAAATAGGCCAGTCGGCTGTCAACGCATTGCGCAAGTATGGCGTAAAGACGGATTTCATTGCGCGTGGTGGTGACCGTGTAGGTATCTACTATCTTGAGACCGGTGCTTCCATGCGTCCCAGTAAGGTAATCTATGACCGTGCACACTCTGCCATTGCCGAGGCAGATGCGGCAGACTTTGATTTCGATGCCATCATGGAAGGTGCAGACTGGTTCCACTGGTCAGGTATCACTCCCGCCATCTCCGACAAGGCCGCCGAGTTGACCCGCCTGGCTTGCGAGGCTGCCAAACGTCACGGCGTTACGGTGTCGGTAGACCTCAATTTCCGTAAAAAACTCTGGACCAAAGAAAAAGCCCAGTCCATCATGAAGCCTTTGATGCAGTATGTGGATGTCTGTATCGGCAATGAAGAGGATGCTGAACTCTGCCTGGGCTTCAAGCCCGATGCAGACGTGGAAGGCGGCAAGACGGACGCTGAAGGCTACAAGGGAATCTTCAAGGCGATGGCGAAGGAATTCGGCTTCAAATACGTAATCTCTACGTTGCGCGAGTCTTTCTCCGCTACCCACAACGGCTGGAAAGCAATGATTTACAACGGCGAGGAATTCTACGAGTCAAAGCGTTACGACATCAATCCTATCATCGACCGCGTAGGTGGCGGCGACTCTTTCTCAGGTGGTATCATTCACGGCCTGCTGACAAAACCCAACCAGGGTGCCGCCCTCGAATTTGCAGTAGCCGCTTCCGCCTTGAAGCACACTATCAACGGTGACTTCAACCTTGTTTCCACAGAAGAGGTAGAAGCGCTGGCAGGAGGGGATGCAAGCGGACGAGTACAACGCTAAGCTCATTTACGATTTGACGATTTACGATGTACGATTGAAATTACTTCTACAGTGAACTCGGAGGAATTGAAAATACGATTGAAGGTGTTCTCTTTGAGAATAATCAAGATGGTAGATTGTATGCCTAATCGGATTTCGTCAATGGCTATAGCTAAACAAATAGTGCGTTCAGGGACTTCACCTGCTGCCAATTATAGGGCAGCTTGTTTGGGAAAGTCTGATAAGGATTTTCTGAATAAACTGAAAATGGTAGAGGAAGAACTGGATGAAACTATACACTGGTTGGAAATTATTGCTGAAAGTGAGATGATTCCTGCTAATAAACTGCTTGGGTTGCAACAAGAGGCGCATGAATTGTATAAAATAATAGTGAGTTCTATTGTCACTACAAGAAATCGGTTAGCAAAGGAAGTTTGAATCGTCAAATCGTAAATAAAAAGAATAGATATAAAGTAAAGTAATATTAATCGTAAATCGTAAATCGTCAAATCGTAAATAAAAAGATGAGTAAATTTGATAAAATCTCAGTATTGAATAAGATTGGTTCTACTGGAATGGTGCCTGTCTTTTATCATAAGGATGCAGAAGTTGCAAAGAAAGTTGTAAAGGCTTGTTACGATGGAGGTGTTCGTGCGTTCGAATTCACGAACCGTGGTGACTTTGCCCACGAGGTGTTTGCGGAAGTTGTGAAGTTTGCGGCAAAAGAGTGCCCGGAGATGGCTATGGGTGTAGGTTCCATCGTTGACCCTGCTACTGCGGCGCTGTACTTGCAGTTGGGTGCATGTTTCGTTGTAGGCCCGTTGTTCAACCCTGAGATTGCTAAGATTTGTAACCGTCGTCTGGTAGCTTATACTCCGGGGTGCGGCAGCGTTTCAGAGGTAGGTTTCGCGCAAGAAGCAGGTTGCGATCTCTGCAAGATATTCCCGGGCGACGTGCTTGGGGTCAAACTCGTGAAAGGTTTGCTGGCTCCGATGCCCTGGTCCAAGCTGATGGTGACCGGTGGAGTGGAGCCGACTCAGGAAAACCTGACCTCCTGGATTAAGGCGGGTGTGTTCTGCGTAGGTATGGGCTCCAAACTCTTCCCGAAGGATAAGGTCGCTGCCGAAGACTGGACTTACGTTACAGAAAAATGTAAAGAAGCGTTAGGTTATATTGCCGAAGCAAGAAAATAAAGAAGAAATTCATTTTGTTTAAAGGTGTTTAAAGGGGACAGCCATCGAAGCGTTTCGGCGCTTCGGTGGTTTGTTTTTTACTGGAAAGTATACTCCCGATGAACAATAAAATGTTTATAAGTGTAAACTGTACCCTTAAACTCTAAAACAATGTTATAAAACGCGCGAAAAATATGCCAGCGTTTTGTGCGTGCGGATAAAACACTTACCTTTGCAGTGCAGTTGGGAAACTGCATTTGGATTTGATAAATAATAAAAACAGTTTTCAATAAAGGATATTAGTTGTTAGGTAAAAGGATTGAAAATAGATTTTTTTCATAAGCTAAATGTTTTGAATAAATAGGTAAATTAGGTAAAGGTAAAAATTGGATTTTGAAGTTTTCAGAATAGGTAATTGAAGTTTTATTTTTCAGGTAAAGAGAAAGATTGATTTTTAGGTAACATTGACGCAGTTTAAAAGAAAAGCCTTTAAGGCTTTTCTTACAGGGGCAAGGGGTTCGTGAGAGCTTGCTCGTTTTTTTATTCCTATATTCTTCGCATTTTTTGTATATTTTGTCCGGACTCTACTTCTTTTTTGTATCTTTGTGTCGGATACCCATTAAAAACAAGCAGCAACTCTAAAGCTTAAATAGCTCTGAATTTGGAACATATATTGAATATATTCGATTGGCTTTTATACATATGGTTTGCAATAAACATACTGTATCTATTGGTTTACAGTCTGGCGTCACGCCGGCGTGACCTGCCTCTGCCCCCTCCAGCCAAGGAACACAAGCGTTTTGCCATACTGATTCCTGCCTACCGCGAAGATGCCGTGATACACGAGTGCGTCCATTCATGTCTGGAGCAGGATTATCCCGCCGACTGTTTTGATACGGTTGTCATTTCGGACCGTATGCAGCCCGAAACCAACGCTTCCCTCGCTGTGCTTCCTGTCCGCCTGGTTGAAGTGCATTTTGAGAAAAGCACCAAGTCCAAATCTCTGAATGCCGCCATGGCTGCCATCGGCAATGACTATGACATCGCTTTGGTGCTCGATGCGGACAATGTCATCCCTTACGATTATCTGAGTGATATTAACGACCTCTTCGCCAATCCGGAAGTCGAGATTGTGCAGACCCACCGGAGTGCCAAGAACCTGAACAATGACATGGCCCTGCTCGATGCCATCAGTGAGGAAATCAACAATACCATTTTCCGTCTGGGGCATGCCAAGCTGGGCTTGTCGGCTGCCCTTATCGGTTCCGGTATGGCGTTCCGTTATGACTTGTTTCGTGATACGATGGCTGACATCAAGGCTGTGGGCGGTTTCGACCGTGAATTGGAGCTGACCCTGCTCTATCGCGGCAAGCGTTTTTATTATCTGCCCGAAACCTTTGTGTTCGATGAGAAGATACAGAACACCGGTGATTTCTCCCGTCAGCGCCGCCGCTGGCTGTCGGCACAATGGCACTACTGCCAGACTTTCGCCAAGTTTCTGTGGAAGGCGCTTGTTGCGCGTAACTGGGACTTCTGCGACAAGCTTTTCCAGCAGCTTTCCATTCCCCGCCTGCTGTTGATGGGCTTCACGTTCCTCTTCTCCGTGTTGTTTACGGTTTATCGCTGGACATGGGGGCTGAAGTGGTGGCTGCTCTTGGTGTTGCTCGCTGTCGCACTGCTCGTTGCCGTTCCCAAAAGGTTCTGCACCAGCCGCCTGGCAATGGCCCTGCAAAAGATACCCTATACATTCCTGCTGATGGCAGGAAACATCTTCAAGCTGAGGGGAGCAAACAAGACCTTTATACATACCAGGCATGGGGTGGCGGAAAAATAGAAAGGGATACACAATAAACAAGTCTATAAGCAAACAAATGATATACGGAAAAATCACTTTAGAAGATTGGCGTACAGTCTGTGTAGAGGGAGAAGAGCCGGAATCTTCTTTTGAAAGTTATAATCTGAGACTTTTCTTTTTCGGAACTTTGTATAATCGGGACATCTTGCAGGCAACTCCGGATGATACCAATGCCAAGCTTGCTGCTGATGCGTTTCTATCCGATCCGGCATATGGCTTTTCACGCCTGGACGGTTCGTTCACCATAGTATATTATTCAGAAAATGAATGCGGAGTGGTGCGCGACCATCATGGCACGCATTATCCCGTCTATTGTCACATTGATGGTAATTTTGCCACTTCCTGGCAATTTTTAGAGGACCAACTGGAAGAAAATTTCGAGCCTAATCTGGTTTCATTGAGTACATTCCTTCAGCGTGGCATTTTGAAGAAGAATAATTTCGCCCTATTCGATGTTCATTCTTTAGGTGCCGGCGAAAAGTTCTACATGTTGACAGAGCTTGGTTATCTGATGCCGGTTTGGGCTTCTGTAAAGTTAGAGACACAAGCGAAAGTACATTCCATGTTTGATTCGCTGAAGGAAAGAAATCCCAGCTTATATGAAAAGGTGGCAGATGACATTTATTGTCTGAAGCGCGACAGCGTTTTTGAGCATGAACCCAAGGTGGCGACTGAACGGAATCCGGATGTAGAAACCTACTCCCGCCGTTATGGAGAATTGCATGCGCAAGCCATCCGCCGGCGTATCGGCCATAGCCGCAGGGTAGGTATCCTGCTGAGTGGCGGCTATGATTCCGGTTCAAACCTTGCTGCGCTGCGCAGCATTTACGACGGCCAGATTGACTCCTATTCCGTGGGCTTTAAAGGAGATGCCTGGACGGAGCTGCCCATGGCCCGTCTGATGTCTGAAACCTTTGGTACCCGCCACCACGAGTACGAGATTGACGGTACGGAAACCAGTGCCTTGCCCGACATTGTCCGTTTTCTGGGTGAGCCTTTTATGGAAGGCGGGCTGATGGTAAACTATTGTGCCATGCGCATGATAGGCGATGACAAGCCCGACGTGATTCTGGGAGGTGACGGCAGTGACCAGTATTTCGGTACTTCCGGTCGCGAAGTGGCGTTGCATTATCTATCCGCCCGCATAGGATTGCGTCCCTTGCTACGTGGCATCAGCCGTCTGCTGGAGCATGAAACCTTTGATACCGGTGGAAAGCTTTCCCGCATCAATTTCCATTTGGATAAGATACTTCATATTCTGGAAGGGGAGCGTTTCGGCTTCTCCGATTCTGCCTTGTGTGCCCTTCTGCAAAATCCGAAAGAAGATTTTGAGCCGGTAAAATCACTACGGCCCGATATCCATAGTTTCGAACATCTTTACGCGCAGCATGCCATTCTTTCCGATTTGGAGACTGTAATCAACCGTATCATTCTTTTCAAGGCTTCCAGCATGGCACGCATGTTCGGTAACAATCTGACGTATCCTTTTATGGACCTGGAGCTTTTCCATTTCCTGCAGGAGCTGCCGGTAGGGTTGAAGTGCAGGGGCAACAGTGTACTGGACATTGCGCGGGGCCGTTCCGTTTCTAAATATCTGTTAAAGCGCCATTATAAACCTTTACTTCCCGAGGCCATTACCTTGAAGAAGAAGCAGGGCGGTTTTGCACCTATGCCACTGTTCTTCCGTGATAGGGCCCGACGTGCTTTCTTTAAGGAATTTATTCTTGCTTCCGGCATTATGGACAACTATCTGCGTCGTGATGCAGTGGAGAAGTTTCTTACAGATTATGAACAAGTTGCAGAGAAGGAGGGTGGTTGGTTCTGGCATAGGCAGAACAAGGCTTTGCAATATTTCAATCTGTTGACGCTTGTTGTGTGGTGGGAAGAGTTTGTGGAAGACCATGAGGTGAAATTCTGAAAATATGATTGAAAGCATGAAAGTTTCCATTATTATTCCGGTTTATAATGTTGCCAAGTACATAGAACGGTGTTTGTTGTCCGTGTTGGACCAGACTTGGCAGGATTTGGAAGTCATTCTTGTGAATGACTGCACTCCGGACAACTCTATGGAGATAGCCAGACGGGTGGTGGCTTCGCATCCGCGCGGAACGGTGGTGAGATGTCTGGAACATGAAGAGAACAGAGGGCTTTCTGCTGCAAGAAACACCGGTATTTCAGCGTCTGTTGGCGATTATCTGTACTTCTTGGATAGCGACGACTATATTTCAGCGAATGCAATAGAGCTTTTGGCGGATGCAGCGGTGCAGAAGCGACCGGATTTTGTGATAGGCAATTACGAGGTGACCGGCGCCAGACGTTGGGCTCCTCCTTTATCATTAGGCACCGGGTTTTATGAAGGGAATGCTCTTGTACTTTCCACTTATGTGCAGGGAAAATGGTATGTCATGGCGGTGAACAAGCTGATAAATCGTTTCTTTGTTTTGCAACATAAACTTTATTTTCAGGAAGGTATTGTACACGAAGATGATTTATGGTCATTTAAGTTGGCATGTATAGCCCAAAGTATGTATGTTGTTGATGAGGCAACTTACTTTTATTTTATGCAACCGAATTCTATTATGCGGGCACCGTCTATACGTAATTTGGAATGTCGTGTGCTGGTGCTGGGGTATATTTACGACTTTATCCGGTCTTCCCGGTGTTTGCAGGATAACCGGCAGATATATATATACTTTGAGAATCTGAAAGCGAAATATTTTGACCGTATTCTGTATTTTACGAAAGACACATCCTTTCATTATCAGAGTTATTTGGTATTCAGGAACAAAAAGTATGCGTCTTTGTTGGAGATGACGGGCCTGCACCCCGAATGGAAGCTGATGTTGCAGAACATCCATTATGTGCTTCCTACGTATGCCGGCTATTTGTATTTTAAGGCTTTTGTAAAGTCAGCCTACTATTTGTTGGTGTTGTCTATAAAAATGAAGGCAGTGTTGCATACAAAATGAGCGAATATGAATAATGTTCCGGAAATATCCATTATAGTACCCGTTTATAAGGTAGAAGAGTACTTGCCCCAGTGCATTGACAGTATTCTTGCACAGACCTTTACGAATTTTGAGCTGTTGCTGGTAGATGACGGGAGCCCTGACCGTTGCGGGGAGATTTGTGAAGAGTATGCCAGGAAGGATACGAGGATACGGGTGTTCCATCAGGTCAATGCAGGATTGAGCTGTGCCCGGAATACTGGTTTGATGAATGCTTGTGGAAGATATATAGCCTTTGTTGATTCAGATGATTATGTAAAGCCTTGTTATCTTGAGGGGTTATACGGTGCATTGCCTGCCGATAAAACAAAGGAGGGAGTAATAGTCGGCTCTTTTGATATATATCTGTCCAATGGAAATTTTCAAACGTTTCACGTTCCTGAGCAGGAAATCGTCTCAGAAGAAATGTACCTTATGCTGACGGATTTGATAGACAAGCGCGTTGCGTATGCATGGAGCAAGCTATACGACAATAGAATAATCAAGCAATATCAAGTGAGTTTTGTCCCTTTTGTCTCCGGATTGGAAGATATGCTGTTTATGTTGGACTACTTGATGTATTCGGATTTTATGGTTATTCGTGATTATAATAATTATATTTATAGAGTGGGCTATTCCATGGATACATTGTCTGTACGTATAAACAGCTTTCCGGCAGAATATGCAGCATTCTCCAATTTTTTGGAAAGGGTGTATGTGTATCAAAAGAAATTTAATTTGGAGGATAGCTCATTGGATAGAACATGGAATTCATTGACTGTCTTTTTCCATAAAGTGATTTTGGCCATCTATAAACCAGAGCATAAGTATACCCGGCAGGAACGGTTGTCTTTTTTACATCAAGTCCTTTTATCAGACAAAGAATGGATAAGAAGATTTTTTCTTCCACAATATAAAGCGGATGTGTTGGGCAAATTCTTGCTTTGCAGGGTGGGGGCATCGGCTTTTGACGGGTGGATGCGTTTCTTGTCAGGTATAAAATTCAAGAAAATGTTTGGAGTAAAATAGCGGAGGTCATTATGAATATCTTGTTTATATATCCCAGAATGTTCCATCCTCATCGCGGAGGTATCGAAAGAGTGAGCGATTTACTTTGCAGAGAATTGATAAAGAGAAAACACAAGGTGTTGTTTTTGCATAACATTTGTGATGAATCCCTTGAGGATTATCCATATCCTGCTCCTATTTATTTTTTCCCTTTTTCTGTTCAAGAAGTGGAGAAGAATGCTCCTTTTTATCGCAATTTTCTGATAGAACATCATGTTGATATTGTGATAAACCAAGATATTATGGCATATCATGCACTGTGTCGCTTTTCCAAAGACATCAGTGGGGTAAAAGCAATCTCCGTGTTGCACTTGTCTCCTTTAAATATGTATGATCACTTGTTTGACCTCACGATGCGTTTAAGAAACAAATCATGGATTGAAAAGGTCAAGCGAATAGCTCGCGTAATCAAGATTCCGAAGATAAAATCCGATTATTGGCAGAATTTGAAAGTCTGTTATGACGATTGTTTCCTTTATACAGATTTATTCTGCTTGCTTTCCTCAAAGTTCATTCCTGAACTGAAAAGGATACATCCGGGTGATATGGAGCGGGTTGTCGCCATCGGTAATCCTAATACTTATACCACACAGACTTTTATAGAGACAAAGAAAAAACAGTTATTGTATGTTGGCCGGATAGAGTGGTATCAAAAACGGGTTGATCGTTTAATTGACATTTGGAGATATCTGTATCAAGATTTTCCTGATTGGGAATTGGTAATTGTGGGTGATGGACCGACACGGAAGGAGTTGGAGCAAAAGTCTTCAAAGATGGAACGTGTTGTTTTTGCAGGATACCAAAATCCTGATTCGTTCTACCGGGATGCAAGTATTTTATGTATGACAAGTGATTTTGAAGGCTGGGGAATGGTATTGACCGAAGCCATGACATTCGGAACGATTCCGGTGGCATTCAACTCGTTCGCTGCTATAACGGATATTATAGAAGACGGACAGACCGGCGTGCTGGTTCCTCCTTTCTCTTGTAAGCAGTTTGCACGGAAGCTGGGCGTATTGATGAAGGATGAGGAATTGCGCAGGGAGATGTCAAAGCATTGTATGGAGCATGTGAAACGTTTTGATATACAAAATGTGGTGGATGAATGGGAGAAAGTTTTTGACCGTTTGAAAAACAATCAATGATGCCTTTTCAGTATCCGGTGAGCGAATGCACGTATGCCCGGAGTGAAAAGATAGAGCAACGAGCAGGTTAATATCCCATAAGTGGAAATCAGAATCATTCCATAGAGAATCCAATGTGTAAAAGAGCTTTCCGGTGTAAAGTCATTGCTTGGATAGAGATGGTAGCATACTATTCCCGGCAGCAGTATAATCAGCAGATGCTTGATGTAGCCCGTCCAATAGTGGAAAACGGATATTTTGAATCCTTGCGAATAAAGAAAGTAAGGTTTCCAAATGACTATGATGAGAAATAAACTGGTTATGTTGCCCATCAAAATTCCCGGCAGTCCCCAAAAATGTCCGGCAATGATGGCAACAGTCAAGTTGATGATTACTTCCGCAATGGGAGCCCAAGTATCTTGAAATAAGCCATACCCATAGGTAAATTGGTCTATGGCACCTCGGGTGTAGCTGATGAACGAGTTGATGATAATCAGGTACAGAATGTGTTGGGGCAATACATATTCACTTCCCAACCATAATGAAATGAAAGCGCCGGTCAGTCGAATCAGGGCAAATGAAATGGTTCCGGCTATCAAGAAACGGATACCCATCAGCTCCCAGAATACTTGCTGGATACGTTTGGAATCGCCTTCGGCTATCAGATTGCCTACTCCTGCATTGGTACTCCCTAATAGGTTGCTGATAAATATACTTATCTTATCTATTATGAGGGTATAGTTTCCATAATATGCCACAGTCTTAAGAGAGACGAAGGCATATACCAGGAAGGGAGTGGTTTGGAATTGTACGAAACTGCCCAGTTTATGGACAAATAGCTGTTTGGTATACCGGGTTACTTCCGGATATTTCTTGAAAAGCAGCTTGCCTTGTTTCACTTCGCTTTTCAGCCAAGGGTATACCTGGTTGACTTTCCAGTTCAGGATAATGGAATAGACAATGCCCAGCAGAAGTTCCAGGCTAATCCACAGGTAATAGTTGCCCGTATAATAGACTAATCCCATTTGCAGACAAGTCTTTATCAGTACGGCACTTTGAAAATAGGCTGTCACTACATAGTTTTTCTGGTCCGCTCCCAAAAGGGTTTGCTTGTAATTGGCAAAATATCCTATTAGTGAAGTGGTCAGATACGAGAAAAATGCAAAATAGATGATGCCTAAATCAAAGACATTATTGGGGAATATCAGGGGTAGGAAGCATGCCAAGGCACATCCTGCACTTAGAATGATGAAACCGATACGGCGGTAGATGAAACCGAAAACGGAAATGATTTCATTGATTTTCCTTTTATCGTGTTCAAAGAGGGGTTTATACAGAACGTAGCCGATGGCTGTGCTGATACCCAATTCGGCAAGGTTCAGAAAACCCAAGAGATTGTTCAGTGTACCTATCAGCCCCATAAAGTCTGCGCCCAATGCATCCAGAAAGATTTTCCTGGAAAAAAATGATAGGGCTAAACTCAGGACATAAAAAATGAGGTTAACCCGCGCATTGAGCAATGATTTTTTAAGGCGTGACTCCTGAGGCATAAGTTTTTTGTTATTACCGGCAAAAGAACACAAAAAATAGTATGCTTCCTTTTTCTGTGTTTTGTAGGTAAGTTTTTTGATAATTAGTTGTTTCCGTAGTGTGCTTTTATTCAATCTTCCATCCGTCAATACTCCTCTTCTCCAACGAGAAGTTTACGCCGATGCGGTACAGCTTCCGGTGGTCCATTGCGAAGGGTTTGGCATATCCTTTGTCTTCTATCTGTTGCAGGGCTTCCTCGGGTGTACCATCCAGTTTAAACTCTACGATGTAGACGTAATCCTTAGTCTCTATCACCATATCCATACGGCTTTCACTGGTAGGACGCTCCACTTTGGTATAGAATCCCATCATGCGCATCACGATGAAGAAAGCATTCTGAAAATAGAGTTCGGCATCGCCCACAATCTTGTAGTCCGTATCAGAAAACATGGTGGCCAGGCGGGCCATGAACTGCTCCGGATTACCCTTGCGTACATCTGCAATGAAGTTTGATACAAAATAGACGGACTCACTGTCCTTTATCGGCATGTAGTAGGGAACCAGGTATTTGATGAATCCTTCGGCCACTTCCTTGTTAGGGAATCCCAGCCGATAGATGTTGAATTCTTCGTCATATTCCTTTATCGTGAGGTAGCCGCTTTGGTAAATCACGGCAATGGGATTATCCTTGAACGACTCCACGTCTGTCAGTGTCTCTGCAGTCACTCCTTCACTCGTAAGGTCGGGCAGACAGAAGTTGTTGTCTTTCAGCAGTTTCACAAGGTAGGTGGGGGTGCCGGTCTCGAACCAGTAGCTGCCGAACTCCAAGGAACGGAACGTATTCAGCAGGCTGAAGGGGTTATACAGATTGGTTCCGTTCTGACGGAAGCGGTAGCCGTCGTACCGTTCTTTCAGTCGCAGGCAGACTTCGTCGTAGGTGATACCGTAGTTTTCGGCTATCTGGTGCAGCGGTTCTTCAAAATAGGTGTGTATCTCCTTGTCGGTCATTCCGCAGAGCGTCTGGAACTGTCGGTCCATGGAGAGGTCTATCAGGTTGTTCAAGTCGCTGAACACACTGACCTTTCCGAATTTCGTCACCCCCGTCAGGAATCCGAAACGGATATACCGGTCTTGCGTCTTCATTACGGAGTAGAAGGCTTTGAGCGTGTTGCGGTATTCGTTCTGCAGTTCCTCGTTGCCTATGGACTGGAGCATGGGTTTGTCGTATTCGTCCACGAGGATGACCACGCGCTGGCCGGTCTGCTCGTAGGCGCGGCGGATGATTCCCTTGAAGCGCAGTTCGGGGTTGACTTCGCTGGAGACGGCTCCGTAGATGTTTTCCCATTGGCAGAGGGTATCGTTCAATATGTCGATAAGACTGTTCTTCTCATCGTATTTACTCGTGTTCAAATCCAAATGCAGTACCGGATATTTCGTCCATTCTTTTTCGAGCCGTTCCATTTCCAGTCCCTTGAACAGTTCCTGCTGCCCGTTGAAGTAGGCTTCCAGTGTGCTGATGAGCAGACTCTTTCCGAATCTCCGCGGGCGGCTCAGGAAGTAGTAACGACCGGTATGTACTAACTGATAAATCAGGGCGGTTTTGTCCACATAGATATATCCGTCATTGATAAGGCTCTCAAAACTCTGTATTCCAATAGGGTACTTCATACGGCTGAACTTTGTTTGATGCGCATTTTGCTTAATTAGAACAAATGTATGAATAAAAAATGAGGTGGCAAAGCTTTTGTCATGCTTTGTCACCTCCCTTTTCTTGGTTACCACTTCTCTTTTTTTACTTCAAAACACGGGCATTGTTTCGTCCATTCCATCGGTTCCACCTCTCCGTTGTTGTTCCGGTCGGGGCTGAGGTCGCGATGTCCCGCCACTTTTGCTTCCGGATAGTCCATCAGCAAAGCGCGGACCAGTACGCGGAGCGAGTGGCGTTGCCATTCCGTGCGTGTGTCTTTGGGATTCCCATAGTGGTCCAATCCGCCTTCATAGGCGATTCCGATAGAGTGGGCATTGTAGCCGCGGGCGTGGGCGCCGGCCCTCTCGACCGGGCGGGTAGTCAGGATTTGTCCGTCACGGCGGATGTAGAAATGATAGCCCGTGCCATCAAATCCACGTCGGCGGTGCGCGGCTTCCAGAGCTTGCCCGGTAAAGGGACGGTCCTCGCACGTGGCGCTGCAATGTATCACAATCAAATCAATTTTTCTCATTTTTCTTTACTGTTTGCCTTTGGGGGCTGTTCGCTAAAAGGGACCACCGCTGTTCATGGCGTGTGCGCTGAATGCACCCAAAAGTGCCGAAGCTACAGCGATGATTACTTTCAGAATCTTGTCCCAGGTTGATGATTTTGTACTCATAATGTTTGATGTTTAAGGATTAGGATTAAGGGTTAAGGGTTAAGGATTAGGGATTAAGGATTAATGATTAATGATTAATGAACACAAGCTCATCCTTAATCCCTCTTTTTTATCCCAGCGGATTCTCCCCCTGGTCTCCGTCGGAACCTCCGCCATCGGGATTATTGCCGCCGGAACCTCCGCCGGTGCTATCCTTGTCGGCAGTTACAAGCTCAAAGATGAGGTTGTTTGCTCCACCTTTGGTGGTGGCGTTGCTGTCGTTCACCAGCCGCAGGGTGTTGGCTACCTTGAAGCGGATGTTGACGCGCTCGATGTTTTTCACGGTGCAGTCTTTGGCCAGTTCGGTGGCACGGCATTTAAAGGTGGTGTGGAAGATGCCGAAGCCGTCCAGACGGACACTGTTGCCGTCCGTCAGCGTCTGGCGTATCTGTCGTACGATGGCTTTGCCTACGTGCTCCACGTCTTCGGCCGACATGGCTCCCAGTGCTTCAATGTCTTGCGCGATACGGGCAAGGTCGAAGATTTTGGCATCTTGGGGCTTGCGTTTCAGGGTGTAGACCATGGGGGAGCTGCTGTCCCCGATTTTCTTGTGGCGCTGTGTGCGCACTACTAATGTTGTTGGCATGATGGTTGATGTTTAATGGTTAATGTTTCATTCCGAAAGGGGGGAGGAGGTGTCTCCGCGGCGATGGCCTCTACTCCGTTTCGTTGATACAAAGATAGGACATGGGGCAGGGAGGATGGGAGGTTGGGGGAGGTAGGAGGAGGTTGGGAGAGGATAAGGGAGGTTATTGTTTCTTTTGTTTTGGATTTGTGACAAATAGGAGGTATATTTGTATTCGCATAGATGTGCGTAAACTGAATAAAAAGACATGGAATATGTTGGAAAACAGTAATCAGGATATGTGCTGTTTTAGCTCGTTTTGATGAAGTGCGTGAAGTGGTGGTATATGCCAATCTTGAAAACGAGGCATTGCGTGAGCATATAGACAGAGTGGGGGTGAGGATTTATGTGAAAAGGGGGGAACCTTCTAAGAAGGCTCCCCGAAGACATTAATCATAAGCTGCACTTGTGCGGGCGTGTACCGTCGGCAATAAGGGTTCATGCCCGTGGCAAGCAGGCGTTGTTCCAGCCCGGGGGCGGTGCGTATCCATTCGTTCAGCCGGTTGACGGCAGTCTGCTGGGCAATGCCCGGAAGGTAGTACATGGCCAGTTCGCCTTTCCCGTAACTGCGGACGGGGAAGCGTGGCTCTGCAAAGGAATCATTCTGTTTCATCATATTCTTTAAAGTTCAGGTTGTATGTTTTCTTTAATAGGGATAACACGTGATTGCACAGTTTGCACATGCTTGCACCTATTCTCTTCTTTCCGTCTTGTAAAGATACGGATTTTTACTCGAATAACCTGCCTTGTTCTTCATTATTTTTCAACCAATTCTCATTGTCGAACTGCGTGTTCACCGGTCCCAGTTGCTCTCCTTGGGGGGTGTGGATGACGTCTTCCTCGCAGGGCCAGTAGCGTCCGTTCAGGTGGTTGTAGACGAACTTGGCTTCGGTGTGGGCACTGCCCAAGTGTTTGAAACGGACCTTCTCGATGTAGATGGTGGCTATCTGCTTCGTGTCGTTGCGGTCTACCACGAGGCAGAAGTCGGACATGTTGGCGAAGTTGGCGGAGCCGTTGATGTCGTTCATCTCGACACGGCGCCGGGTGCCGTCCTTTTCGTTGCGGTTCACCTTGCGGGGGTGGGCCACGAGGATGACGAGGCACTGGTTGCGGGTGGCGAAACGTCCCAGCTTGTTCAGCGTGTCGGTGATGTAGTCCATTTCCGTCTGTCCCGGTTCCAGTCGTTGTTCCAGGCGGTTCATGGGGTCGATGACGAGGATGCGCACCCCTTTGCGGCGCACCACTTGGCGGGCTTTCTCCAGGATGTGGTCGATGCCGTAGCTCCCGTCGTCGGGCAGGATGTGCGACACGTTGCGGTCCAGCCAGCCCACTGCCTGCTCGTAGACGGCTTCCGTCATGCCCGGTCCGGGGGTGAAGCGGTGGCCGGTCAGCTTCTCCGCCAGCTTGTGCAGGTGGTAGGCGATGGGCATGTTTTCGGGGCTGAAGAAGGCGATTTTCCATTCGTGGCGCAGGCAGAGGCGCAGCACCAGCTCGTCGGTGAATTCGGACTTGCCGTCGCCGGGGCGTCCGGTCATCACCAGCAGGCGGCGGGGCTCGAAGGTGCAGTGTTCGTCGAAGTTCTCCCAGCCGGTGTCAGCACCCCGTTGCAGGCCGTTTTCGTAGAGGGAGCGCAGGTCGTCGCCGCAGTCTTCGGCGGTGAAGATGCCTTCCAGGGGCATTTCTTCGGCTTGCTCGATGCAGATGCGGAGGCTTTCGGCGCCGTATTTCACCAGATGCTCGTTGGCATCCTTGCAGCCCTCGCCGAAGTGCACGATGCGGCAGCGTTCCACTCCGAGGCGGCGCGTGAGTTCCTGCCGGAGCGACTGCCCTGCCGAGTCCTCGTCTACGGCGATGTAGATGGCCTGCTTGTCTTCGAAGTGCGACTCCACGAAGCGGTCCAGCCACGTGAGGTTGCTCTGGGCGCCGGCGGGCACGGAGACGACGTCCTTGCGTCCGGCGGCGATGATGGCTGCCGCGTCGAACTCGCCTTCGGTGATGATGCACTCCGGGGTGCCCAGGATGCTGTCCACGTTGTAGGGGATGAGCTCGGCCCCCTTCACCATCATGAAGTGCTTCAGGGCGCTGCGGTATTTGGTGTTGACGAGCGTCCCGTTCTCGAAGTAGTTGAAGCAGATGCAGTTCTCCTCCTGGCTGCTCTCCGGGAGGCGCACCGTCTCTTCGGTGATGCGCAGGGTGCGCAGCAGCTCCTGCGGCAGGCAGCGGACGGTGGTCCAGTAGCGTTCCAGGTTCTCGGAGAGTTGCATCCGGGCAGGGTCGAAGGTGGGACGGCGGAAGTGCTGGGGCGGTGCGGTGGGCTTCCGGTGCATGTCGCGGCGCTGCTGCTTGAGGCGTTCTTCGGCGTCGTCGGGCACGTAGAGCTTGTAGCCGCAGTGGTGGCAGTAGCACAGGCCTTTGTCCAGGTCTACGGAGAGTGACTTGTTGCCTTTGTGTCCGCGGGTGTCGTTACATTGCGGGCAGATGATCTTGATTTTGCCGCTGATGCGGCCGCGGGTATCAATGCCGTGTTGATGGAAATTTCTCATATAGGTTTGCTTTAGTAGTTTTCTGATAATTTTTTAGACGCAGATTTTAGTTTCAGGGCAGCCTGAGGGGTTGAAATGCCACACTTAGCGGGTTAGAATGCCACACTTCACGAGGGTAAATGCCACACTTGGGACGTGCCGAGGTGTGGCATTCGGAACGTTGACATGTGGCATTCGGAACGCTGACGTGTGGCATTCCGGATGCCGGAGTGTGGCGTTTCAGCCGGGGTTCTGTTTCGGCTTTTTCGATGACGGCGGCGGGTTTTGCGAAGTCCACGAACGGGTCGTTTCGTTCCAGAAGGCGGTATTGTCCGGTCGGGGCGGCGCTCCGTCGGGGATGGGGCAGCCCAGGTAGGTGCGCCGTCCGTTCACCAGTTGCTCGTAGCGATGGGGGTCGGGAGGAGCGGTGGCGGACTGCTGCTTTTCGAGGCCCTGCAACAGCATGTGCAGTTCCTGCGAGGTGCGCTGGCCGGCTTGGGTGTAGAACGTGAAGTAGCTTCGCACTTCTTCCTGGCTGTTCATCTTCTCCTCTTTTCCGAGGAGTACGATGTGTTTCTTGAATTCTTCCAGTGCCGTATCAAAATGCTTGTTCAGCAGGACACTGTATCCGCTTCTCATGCAGACCATTTCACGGAACAGTTGATTTTTCGACAAGCCATCCACTTGCTTCCTCCAGCTCTGGTAGGGAGTGATGCCGCCGTCGCCGCCGTTCTTTTGGACGACATCGTCGTCTTTTCTCTTCATCTGTTCTTCTCTATTCTGTTCTTCTCTTACGCGCGCGAGGCTGGTTTTGTTTGTATTACCACTGTTGTTCAGTGATTTATCTTCATTTTTCGCATCCTCCGTTTTTTCTGGAGTTTTCAAATCATTTTGCAAATGATTTCCTTTTTCCGTATAGTTGAAGTTGATGGCTGATTCAAATTCTTCTTCGTGGATAGTGAAAAGTTTGTATTCCCAGATGATTTTCTCCATGTATTTTTTGGAGAACCCTTTTCTTGAAATAATATTCAGTTGACTGAAACTGAGTTTCCTGTCGGGCTGTGTACAGAGCATCTCGATGATGCGCAGATACATGCCATAGCCCCTGCATCCTTCATTGTCGATGAGTGCGGCCAGTCTTTTGTCATTAGGCAAATCGTTGGGGTGTTTGAACCAAATCATTTTCTTCGTGTATTAGTTTTCTATTTCCTGATAGTTATCTTATATTCTGAAAGGATAGAAGGGCTTCATAGTGATGTGTAAGGGAGAGACTGTTCAGCGGTCATATCTTTTAAAATATGCGGCAAAGTTACGTATAACAGAACAAGCCTGCAAATGGACTTTTGTAGGTTTAGCAGTATTTCATCGGCCTCAGAAGCTATTCTGCGTGTGTTCCCGCCTTTTTTCGGGTGCTTAGGCATACAATGGTGAAATATGTGATTTTTTTTACAGAAAGTAGCCGGTGGAGCCCTCTCTTTAGGCGGCCTTCTACTTGTTACATTCATAAACATTTGATTCACAGTAGCTATTACTCTCCGGACTTTGTTTTGTGCATACGTGTCATCTGCCGTATGTGGGCCAGACTGCGCAGTTCGCTTTGGGAGAAAGACGATTTCCCTTCCAGTAAGCCGCCAATTGCCTCTGCAATGATTTCCAACTGATCCAATAATGGATTTCTACTGTGTGCAGTATTCTTTTCGATGCTTACTGCGTTTTGACCCTCGCTATAGAGGGTCAGGGTTACTTTTTTTACTCATTGTACGTTTTTAAGAAAAACATGGCAAAGATACGGATTTTACCCGGAAGGAGATGTATTTTTACAATTTTAAAAGTGCGTCAATGCAGGAATAAAGAAGGAAATAGTGAGACCGGTTACAGATAAATTCCGTATATTTGCAATATGGCAAATGTGGAAAAAAACTTATCTGTTGAAACTTTGCGTGGCATCGCTATTCTATTGGTAGTGGTGGGACATGTCATCGGTTCCGGGCCCGATGGCGGCATGAAGATTGATTTTCCCCACCCATTGCGTTATTTCTATGTATGGATAGATTATATTCAGATGCCTTTGTTTACCGCCATTGCCGGTTGGGTTTATGCACTGAAGCCTTTCTCCGCATCTTCCGGTTTTGGAAGTTTTGTCCGGAAAAAAGCGTTGCGCTTGCTGGTGCCGATGGCGGCGGTGGGCACGTTGTATTTTCTGGTACAGTATCTGATGCCGGGCACCAATAATAAAGGGGAACTCAGCCAGTTGTGGCGCATATATATATTTCCTTACACTATATATTGGTATCTGCCGTCGTTGTTCTTGATTTTTGTGGTGCAATGGTGGATAGACAGCCGGAAGTGGATGGACACTCTGGGCAAGTGGAGTATCTGCTGTGTGGTGGCTCTGGTGTTTAGTAGGATAAATGATGTATGGATTCTGCATGAGGTTCCCGACCTGTTCAGTTTCAAGGGTGCTTTGGGGCAATTGCCCTATTTCTTTGTCGGTGTGGCTTCCTGCCGTTTTGCTGTGTCGCTCTGCAGTCGTCCGGCTGTCAGGCGTGTCTTGCTTGCCGTGGCGCTATGGGGGATTGTCTTGATACAGATAGTGTGGTTCTATCCCGGTAAATACGCCTCTTTGAGCATGCTGCTTTATCCCGTGACGTTGATTCCCACCTTGTTCCTGCTGCTGGCATCGAAGTGGCACAACCGTTTTTTTGTCTGGATAGGCGGCTATGCGTACAGTATTTATCTTTTTCATGGTTTCGGTACTTCCGGTGGGCGGATTATACTGAAAATGATGGGGATTGATGCGATTGTCCCCATATTGCTGTCTGCAACTTTTATTGCAACAATCGGGCCGGTATTAGTAGACAAACTGTTTAACTGTTCCAAAATGCTGCGAATGCTATTTCTTGGAAGGAGATAATGCTCTCAGTCTGTTGCGCACCCTTATCATAAAACGCCGTAGCCACGGGCATGTTTCTCCCGACTTCAGATTATAGTATAGTGATTTGGACTCATAAATCATCCGGAAAGTTTCTGTACAAAGTACCGGTTTCTTGGTCAGGCGGTTGATTTCCACAGCCTGCGGCATAGAGCTTTCTACAAACAGCATGTAGTCGGTGGATGAACCGTATTCTTTGGCTTTGAAGGAGGCGTGGCAATTCGCCCGTTGGCGTGCAGCCATATCCGGCAGGTCCAGCATGACAAGCTTATTGTATTTCACATGGTTCTTCCGGAGCCAGGCTTCCGTCTCCGGACGGTATTTCTCCAAGCGTGAAGTGACCAGTGTGCCAATGGTGACTTTGGGAATGAATAGCGGAGGAGCGTTCAGCAGGAAATGACGGTACTTCTCGCCGTCATCGTTCTCTTCCGGAGTGGGGTCTGCGCAAAGCACGCCGTCGATGTCCATGCATGATTTTTGCAGGATGGAGTGGTTCATTATGTTCCACTGGAAGAAACGGGGATAGCTCAGAATCTCAAAATGATAATCTACGCTTTTGGTGTTTTCGGGTGTGCTGTAAATGGCACAGTATTTTATTTCATAGCTGTCCTTGAGGTCCTGCAGCAATATCCTGCATTTATTCATGGCGTTTCCACTGGAGATGCTGTCATCCACCACCAATACTTTGCGGATGCCGGTCATATTGAAAGTCTTGCCGCGCTCTCCTGCCTGATAGATATGTCCGTTGCGGAAAGAATCTATGTCCGTGACCGGCAGGTTCAGATAGAGCGCCAGCAGATTGGCCGGGAACATGCCGCTGCGGGGCACGCCGACGATGAGGTCGAAATCCCGTGGCAGAATGCTGAGATGTTGCAGGATGCAATGGTTCAGGTCATCTATATTACGATAGTTCATGTAGTTCTCTCCTTCAGGAATTTATCGATTATGTCATATATTTTCTTCACGCTATGCCCCCAACTGTGGGTCTCGGCAAAGGCTATGCGCTGTTTGGCCAGTTCTTTGTCGTCAGCTTCGGTCACAGCACGGTCTATGGCCGCAAGCCATTCCTCCGGGTTGATGGCCAGGTGCGTGTGACCTGCGAATATGTTGCGCATGGTGTGGGTACTGGTTGCGACAGTGGGTTTACCCATAGCCAGATATTCGTCTATTTTCAACGGATAGTTACCGTCGGTAATCTCGTTCACCATTTGCGGATTGATGCAGACATCGTAGGCAGCTATGTAGGCCGGTAATTCGTCCACTTTTTTTTGTCCGGTGAAATAGGCATTTTTCAAACTATGGATACGGTTCCGACGGAAAATGTCATCTTCTGGTCCGGTGAACACAAAACTATAATCGGGACGCTGACTTATTATCTGATAAAGCAGTTCTCCGTCAAGGCGGGTACTGTTTATCGTACCCATATATCCGATGATAGGGCGTGGAATGTCTTGCATGTCACCGGGTGTTTCGTACTTCTTGGCCGGATTGTACAGCTCCAGGTTTACGCCGGTTTCAATGGGGTAGGTATGGGGATTGTAGGGTTGCAACTCTGCGGCAAAACGGGTGGAGTTTGCCAGAACAATGTCCGCAGAGGCTGCTAATTCCGGCTCAAGACGAGTGCCGTGCCTGCGCCAGTAGGCCTCGCCTATGATGTAGTCGCGCCGATAATAGATGCTGACAGCCGGATGGATATACTCCTTCAGATAGCGGCTGCGGTAAATGTCTGTATCAATGAGGTGAATGTAATTCTTGAAGCCGAGCGCGGTGGCCTGCTCTACAATCCATCGAGCTATGCGGGCATTGTTTTTTCTGTTGACGATATTGAAAAGCGATGCGGGCAGGAAATTGGCCGAGAGCACGGTGAAAGGACAGTCCAGTACCCACATGTTGGCGTTGATTTGCCGGAGTGGTGAAGCCTCTCCTTTGATGACGTCCATACGCCGGATGTATGACGGAGATTGTCTGTTCCCTCTCAGCCGGATGGAAATGTCCATCGGAGTGTTTATGTAGAGCACCCGGTTCTGCTTTGAAATTTCCAATGCCGTATTCTTGATGGTACTGCCTATCTCGATGTCCCATGTTTGCAGGCTGGTGATGATGAAGTCTCTCATAATTCTTGCCGGTTAATCATGAATACTTTGATATATATTTACATACTCTTGCGCAGTGTGTCTCCAGGAGAACAGTTTTACACGTTCCAGCCCATAATTCATCTGGTTGCGGTAAAGCTCCTTGTCTGCTTCCAGTTGTAATATGGCGTTGGCGATTTCCTGCGGTTGGTAGGGATTGATAAGCAGTCCACCCTTACCTGCCACTTCAGGTAGCGATGAACAACTGCTCGTGATGACTGGAATGCCGCATGCCATAGCTTCAAGTACCGGAATACCGAATCCTTCGAGTAGGGAAGGGTACAAGAAGGCAAAGGCACGGTTGTAGAGTGCCGGAAGGTCTTCACCGGGTACATAACCGATAGGGATGATGTTCGAAGTACACCTCTCAATATCCATGCTGGCCAATAGTTTTTCTATCTGTTCCTTGTTTAATCCGGCAACGACAAGTTTCAACGCTTTTTTCGAATGATTCAGATACTCATTGTAGGCGAGCAATACTCCCTCCGTATTTTTACGTGGATCGGTATTTCCCAGGAAAAATAGGTATTCTTTATCAGACAAGTACTTGTGGGTAATGGCGTATGCTTCTGACTCCTCTATCGGATGGTAATAACTGCTGTAGCCATTATGTACCACACTCAATTTATCCTTCAAATCAGGAAAACGATGTAATATGTTGATACGTTCTGTTTCTGAAACCGTGATAATCCGGTGGCAGTGATTTACAATTCGGGGAACATTCCAGCGCCGGTAGTGCCATCCCAATTGCTGGTAGCCCGACATACTTTTACTTTTTTGAGAATTGAGGTAAATTATATCGTGCAGCGTCAACACTAACGGTACGGAACAATGCAATGGAGCGGTGTTTGAAGTGCAGTGCAGAAGGTCTACTTTCGCATTGGCTACAGCATGTGGGAGCACCCACTGCTCCCACAATGGATATGGCGGACATTTCAGCTCTAAGATGTGCATGCGTTCTGTGCTCTCAATACAATGGTCTTGACCGGGGGCTACAAATACCACATACTCATTCTCTTTGTCTTTGTACTGTAGTTGGCGTAACACTTCCAATATGACAAAATCCATTCCATGCTTGTCCGGACGAAAAATCCTCTGTGCTTCGATACCGATTCTCATGTCTTCTACTTTCGTCTTTTTTTGAATATACGGGCAATATGGCTGAATGCTGATGTAAATATCAATAAAGGCAATGTCCAGAAAGCCTTGCGAAACTGGCGGCTGACTTCTCCCTCTGGCAATGCCATGAGGAAAGAAAGGAACAATATACCCAATAATACATACCACTTGATACTAAGAGGCCAGTCCAGAAGGGTCAGGATGACAGCTCCCAGTAGGATGTAAGCAATGAGTAATAGCCTGGATGGCATCAGCCATTGGAACAGCTTTTCGCAAAGGTCCCATTTGCCTTGCAGGAAAGCTATCGGGAACTGGAAAATGGCCAACATCGTGCTTCTGTATTGTGCGCCCAACCAGCGTTGGCGTTCTTTACTATATCCTGAAGTGTCTTCAGTCTTTTTGCAATAGCAGATTATTTCTTCCATATATTCGGTATATATGTTCTCTTTCAGCAATTCCATCTCCAAGGATTTGGTAAGGTCACTGCCCGACAGTCTTGGGGCAATGCTGTGGAACATGTCGAAGTCGAGCATCATGCCCGAACCGATGAGGGCAGAGGAGAATCCCAGTGCCGTATGTGCCTTGCGGAAGAGGTGATTGTTTATTTCTTCACTGGTAGCATTCAGTACAGCAATGTTGGTATTCAGGTTTTCCGTCATGCGGTGGGCTTGGATGGCATCGCAGCCGGAGTAATAGGCATTGTTGAAAAGTTCCAATGCATTGGGAACAACTTTGTTGTCAGAATTGAATATGGTGATGGCATCGTACTCATGAGGAGAATAGCGCTCCATGACCTGCTGTATGGCATATATCTTTGTGCAATGCTCTTTATCGGGCACGACAATGTTGACCGGCATCTGGAGCAGCGTAACCAAGTCTCCTTCGGACAGTTGTGTGGCAGCCACTGCGATGTCGTATTTTTCTCTCGGATACGTCTGCGTGTCAAGGAAATGATTGATGGACTCTATCACTTCCTTGCCGTTTTTCAGCACAACAAAGAGGACCAGGAACCGATGTCGCTTGGGGGACGGTGGATAGGGATTCTTGTATTTCCGCAAGGAGGCCAATGCATAGATAAACAAGTAGGCTACGGGGATGGCCAGCAATAAGAAAAGAACCGCGTCCGTCATTTGCAAGGCATTGTTGTTCTCGTCCATCCACCAGTCGGGATTGAATATGGAAAAAATGTCGTTCATATATGTTTTCTATTTAATATTTTCTATTTTTTTGTTCTCAGTTTTTCTGTCAGCAGTTGGTCGATATGCTCCCCGTTAATCAGGACTGACAAAAATAAAATGATTATAAATCCTGTAGGGAATTGCCCGAAGAAAGCATTTCCATAGGCACTTATCATCATTCCGAAGATACCGCATGCAATGGCTGTGAGTATTCCGCGTAATTCGTTATTCTTGATTCGAAACATGATAAGATAGCAACCTCTTAACAATGCACTGACATATATGATAAGAAAAAGCACTAATCCTACAATACCGGTTTCCATCCATGTCTTGACATAAAAAGAATCATGGGGAATGAGTGTTGTGAGACGGGAACCATATTTTCTGGCTTCTACTCCTCCCAAGCCGAGTCCTTCTCCGAAAGGTTTGTCTTTTAGATATTCAGCCAATTTTTTTTGATTTTCTTTGCGGACAATGTATGAGGCATCTTCTGTCGGTCTGAAAGCTGTACGCATACGCCTGATGGAAGTGTTGCTTTCACCGATATAGGTATGGGCGAAAAAAACATAAAAAAACAATCCGAAGAAGACTGTAGCTCCCATAAGTTTGATGTTTTTGCTGAGAAAAGTTAACAATATGATTCCTCCGATGGGGACAAACAATGCACCGCGGGTGCCGGAAATGAACAAGGCATATATGGCACACATGGCAATAATCGCATAATAGATTCTGATGGAGCGTTTTTTCATGAAGATGGCGGAAATGCCGAACAGGATACTGGCAAACCCCATGTTGGAGCCGAAATTTCCGGCATCTGTGAAAAAGGAAAAATATCGGATGACATCGGATAGAAGGTGTGTCTTGTACATTTCCGTTTCAATCAGCATGGTTGTTTCTGTCTCATCAAAACCTGCATATTTCTGGTAAATGGCTTTTGCCACGGCTGTCAGTGTGAATATGGACAAAAGAAGCATAATGACTCGCAACCGCTTGTAGGAGGTCATTGTTAAAACACTAATCAATGATACGACAAGAGTATTGTATATGGTTCCACGGGAGTAAACCCAAGCTTCAGTGAGTGCTGTTGGATTCAATACTTCTGCCGCAGTATATATGGCCCATATACAACCTCCGAACGTCAGAATGTTTTTGGCGTATTTCCATGCAATCTTACCTTGTTGGTGATAGGAATATATCAGGAGCGTCACAAGCAGGGTGACGGTTGCGACATCATACCAGACACTCAACCCACTGCCCTGCGTGTATCTGTACCAGGGAATGAAAAAGTAATTGAATGTGAATAGGAGACATACACCGACAAAAGGATTTTTTAATGCTTGTATTGCCATTATCAGTAAGAAAGGGAAAAAGCAAATGGAGGCAAAGATATACCATGCACCGGAGAGTAGGCTGTAGGTGATTACAGCCAACCCTATGATGAACACTGACAGTGTTGCTACGAAGGGAGATATACTATGTCCTTTAATACCCATTTGCATTTACTTTACAGCAGCAGATTTGGATGTTAACCCTAATTGTGCCAATCGGCTGAAGAAGCTATGGACAGGAGTATGAGGCGGCAATTCTCCAGTGAAACTCTCAACCACTTCACGATCTGCATTGTTGAGATACATGAATAGGGGAGTGCCTTCCAGTTCTTCCTTCAACGGCTTCAACTGCGTGTCATCGTCCTTGCCCCATAAGCGGGCGGCATTGGCTATCAGCAGATTGAAATCTGCTTTCTTCAATACCGGCATAGGCAATGTTGCGGTACTGATAGCGGGATATTCCACCAAGATGATGTCCGGTATCTCTTCTGCTTCGTTCAATACCCAGAAATCGGACAGTTCTTGCGCTTGTACATACGCTTTGGTTTGTGTGTCAAAATCGTGGTCGTATTGTACAAGGCGTACCTTCATGTCTTCAGTTTCCCAGTAATCAATGAAGTACTTGGCAAGGAATGATTTTCCTTCACGCTTCTCCATACTGAGCAGGTTGATGACGGTGGGACGGTCCGGACGCAGATAGTTGTTCATTTGCCGGCAACTATAGGCAGCGGCAAGCCGGTTGCAAGCCTTGAGGAATCCACGGAATTTCAAGTTGCTTACGCCGTTGAATGCTGCAATGACAGAGA
>OBKI01000411.1_pt1 | contig 30013 bp, 22 predicted proteins | sample 1519731 | NCBI WGS metagenome assembly OBKI01 (sample SAMN00265070, study PRJEB22529) | human gut metagenome
CATTCCACCTGGTAGAGGAAATCTTCCGTAAAGTGCGGGTTGCCAAAGAACAGCCAGTTTTTACCCGGTGCTTCGTCGGCAGCACGTTGCTGCATAAAGGCGCGGAACGGCGCGATGCCGGTGCCTGGGCCAATCATAATCACCGGGGTTTCCGGGTTAGCGGGCAGGCGGAAGTTATCGTTATGTTCGATAAATACGCGGAGTTCGCCCTCTTCTTCCACGCGGTCCGCGAGGAAGCTGGAGGCACCACCGGCACGGGCGCGGCCTTCCACGTCGTAACGCACCACACCAACGGTGACGTGTACTTCGTTCTCGACTTCCGCCTGCGAGGAGGCGATGGAATACAGACGCGGCGTCAGCGGGCGCAGCAGATTAATTAGCGCTTCGGCATCAAGCTGTGCCGGGGAGAAACGCACCATGTCAACAATCGGCGTCGTCGCGGCGTAATGCTGTAACTTCGCTTTATCGCCCACCAGCGGCAGCAGTGTTTCACTGCGGGTAAGCGTGGCGTAATTCTCAACAATGTTGGCGGTGTTGACGGTCAGTTCGAAGTGCCACTGTAGCGCTTCGTTCAGAGGCAACGTTTTGCCCTCGACGGTGACAGGTTCATCGCCTGTCAGCCACAGCAGTTCGACAAGTTCTTTCACCAGTGCCGGATCGTTCTGATACCAGACGCCCAGCGCGTCACCCGGCTGGTAACGCAGGCCCGAGTCACCTAAGTCAATTTCGATATGGCGAACGTCTTTTTCAGAGTTACGCCCGGTAATTTTCTGGTTAACAGAGAGGCTAGCCACCAGTGGCGCGTCTTTGCTGTACGGGCTGGTGTGGATTTCATTTACCGCGCCAGTAGCGACGGATTGCGAAGGTGCCGCGACAGGCGCACGCGATTTAAGCGCATCAACCACGCGGGCGCGCCACTCGCTGGCAGCAGCCTGGTATTCAACATCGGCATCGACACGGTCGAGCAGGCGTTCACCGCCCAGTTCCGCCAGCTTGCTGTCGAAATCTTTCCCGGACTGGCAGAAAAATTCATAAGAGCTATCGCCGAGGCTAAACACGGCAAACGCGGTGTTTTCCAGCTTTGGCGCTTTTTTGGAGAACAGGAACTTATGCAGCGCGACGGCTTCTTCCGGCGGTTCCCCTTCCCCTTGCGTTGACGTCACCACGATAAGCAGTTTTTCGCTGGCGATTTGTTTGAATTTATAGTCGCCCGCGTTCACCAGCTTAACGTTCAGTTTTGCCGTCAATAAATCATCGCGTAATGCTTCAGCAACCCGGCGCGCATTGCCGGTTTGCGAAGCAGAGATAATAGTTATACCCGGCATTTCTGCGGCTGGCGCTGGCGTCGCTGCAAGCGCAGCAGGCTGCTGATTGAGCACGCCCCAGAAATAGCCAGAAACCCAGGCAAGCTGGGTGGGAGTTAAATCGGTCGTGGCCGCCTGAAGGCGTGCCAGTTGCTCCGGGTTCAACGGAAGCAACGCGGAAGGTGGGACCTGTGTCGTCATGCGTCGTTATGTTCCAGTAAGCAAAGCTGTTTCTGCGCCCTGTCAGCGCCCATAAAACAGAAGAGAAGGTAAGGTTAACGGGGCAAACGGTGTGGATTAAAGACGGGATAGCGATAACTAATAACCAAATCGACTAACCTGTTTTAGCAATAGTCTTTAACAACAAAACAGATTAACCAACCCAATGAAAAACAAATGAATTTAGCCAATCATTAAGATAAATCAGCGATTTTGCGCAACAAAGTCGTTTTAGATAATGCGAAAAAACAACCTTTCCGGTACTCTACGGCGGTTTTATCGTCCTGTAGAGAAATTATGATGTCCACCACGTTATTTAAAGATTTCACCTTCGAAGCCGCTCACCGCTTACCACACGTCCCGGAAGGGCATAAATGTGGTCGCCTGCACGGGCATTCCTTTATGGTGCGACTGGAAATTACCGGGGAAGTCGATCCGCATACGGGCTGGATTATCGATTTCGCTGAACTGAAAGCGGCGTTTAAGCCAACTTATGAGCGCCTCGATCACCATTATCTCAATGATATTCCAGGTCTGGAAAACCCAACCAGCGAAGTTTTAGCAAAATGGATTTGGGATCAGGTTAAACCCGTTGTGCCGCTGTTAAGTGCGGTGATGGTAAAAGAAACCTGCACCGCAGGGTGTATCTATCGCGGCGAATGATAAGAGTGTGTCGGCGGTCAATTTCCCTTAAGTAACGCTATGTTAGGGTGTTGTGTTCTGGATATCTGGGGCATGACATGGAAGACGACTGCGACATTATTATCAGCGAGAGTTTGACTGAATTTAACCAACTGATGATGCAAGTTGAACGGGAGAGTGTGAATTCGCTCGAGACCGACTCAAATGCGTAATCGGGGAAGGCCGGGCGGAAAAATGCCCGGTTTGCCTTTACAGAAGAACGTATTTAATGAAATTAGGCATTTTCGAGATTAAAATAAAAGCATAATATTAACTTATTGTTTTAATCTCATATTTATAATATGAAAAATTGCGTTTTCCCACCATAAAGACAATATTTATTAATTACCTACGGGATAACCGAGTTCTTTTAGCTCTTGTCTGTATTTTGTTCTAATTTGTTGAAATCGTAATACTCCCTCTTGAAAATCAACAAGTTCATGGTCTGTTGAGTATAGATAATCTTTATAACTCACCAGCTCATATATTTCATGCTGCCACTCTTCATTCTGAGAGTTGTAAACCATTTCAGATACATTTGATAAAAATGCAATATTTTGACTCACGCCATTCAGGAGAGATTCTTTTTCCATTAACGTAGACATTAAATTCCCTCTTAAATTAGAACCTTTAACATTTGATAATATTAGGTTGATATCGTCGATATTATCGGATTATTCGTGTTGGAACGGGGAACTTAGTAAATACGCGCTATAGTTGATGACCGATAACGGTTTATCCTCGCTGGCGCGGGGAACTCTCTGCGATACCGGCTACATGAATAGTTTGATTCGGTTTATCCCCGCTGGCGCGGGGAACTCACCGGCGCGTCATATTTCGGCTGACCGCGTTGCGGTTTATCCCCGCTGGCGCGGGGAACTCATATCGCCGGAAATGTGGGAACTGGCCCGTGCCGGTTTATCCCCGCTGGCGCGGGGAACTCTCTAAACATAACCTATTATTAATTAATGATTTTTTAAGCCAGTCACAATCTACCAACTTTACAGTATCACACAAACAACACATCCATTATGTTAAAGAGCACTTAATTCATTGATTAAAAAGGTAAATATTTAAAATAACTCTATACAAATTAAAATCTACCAAACTTTACCGCAATAATTTTCACTCCAGCGAAAAATTAATGCCACAGAATTTGTAGAGAATGCTAATGATTAGCCCTGGATGGGTAAAATGGAGGAGTTTTCAGAGGCGACAAATAATATAAATGAGTAGAAGTCTTTACAGGTTCCACCCATTTATAACGCTTATAAATGTTTAATCAGGCAATATTTAGATATTTATGTGTTTGCATCGACAAACGCCAGTTACGCGCAATGCAAGTTTCAATGCACAAACGTGTGGCATCATCCTTTTGGCTAATCGGCTGCAGTGCAATGACTCGCGGTTTATCATCGGTCAGCGTCGCCAAAAGTTCATCCAGTGCTTCAATATCACGTACGCGTCCCACTGGATGCTTGATTTCGTTGGCTCGCTCCAGTGCCTGTGACAACACTTCATAGCCGCCGCGCATGTTCAGCTTTGGCGATACGGTAACCCAGGTATTCGGTGTGCAGCGTACCTCATGAGTACCACTGGTTTCGATCTGGCAGCTAAAACCGTTCTTTTCGAGCAGGTCAGTCAGTGGCAGCAAATCATGAATGCAAGGCTCACCCCCCGTAATCACCACATGCCGCGCGGTGTATCCCTGGCGACCAATGACAGCCAGCAAGTCTTCACTGCTCGCCGCCCCCCACTTATCACTCTCTTTGGTCTTCGCCAGAATGCTGAAAAGGGAGACTTCCCGATCCTCAAGCTTTTCCCAGGTGTGTTTGGTGTCGCACCAGGCACAGCCAACCGGGCATCCCTGTAAACGAATAAAAATGGCGGGAACGCCGGTAAAGTAACCCTCACCTTGCAGGGTCTGGAACATCTCGTTAATCGGGTACTGCATAGCATTCTCAGTGAAGTGGATAATTGTTAATTATTGCAGATCCTGCCGCAACAATCATGTCTTATTAACATTCTGTTACATGCAGGTTTAAAGAAAAATGCGAAACATATTGTTAATAATTAAAGGGAGTAACGTATTATGTCAGAAGAAAATAAAGAAAATGGATTTAATCATGTCAAAAACATTCACCAAATTTATATTTATTTTTTCTGTATTCGTTTTTAATGATAACGAATCTCAAATTACCGATGCCGCCGTCAATTTATTTATCCAGATTTAATGAGAAATTTATAATGCGCTATTTCATACTAATATTCACATTCGTGTGTTCCTTTGTTGCAGCCCAACCAACTATTGTCCCATCATTACAGCAACAAGTTACGGATCTTACGAGTAGCTTAAACTCACAAGAAAAGAAAGAACTGACGTACAAGTTAGAATCTATTTTCAATAATACCCAAGTGCAAATTGCTGTATTAATTGTTCCCACAACCAAAGACGAGACAATTGAACAATATGCTACAAGAGTTTTTGACAATTGGCGTTTAGGAGATGCCAAACGTAATGATGGGATACTGATCATTGTTGCCTGGTCAGATCGTACTGTCCGCATCCAGGTAGGTTATGGGCTGGAAGAAAAGGTAACCGATGCTCTGGCTGGAGATATCATCCGTAGCAACATGATACCCGCATTTAAACAACAAAAATTTGCTCAGGGATTAGAGCTAGCTATAAACGCTTTGAATAACCAACTCACTTCACAACACCAATATCCGACTAATCCTTCAGAAAGTGAATCAGCGTCTTCCAGTGATCATTATTACTTTGCTATTTTTTGGGTATTTGCAGTGATGTTCTTCCCTTTCTGGTTTTTTCATCAAGGCAGTAATTTTTGTCGCGCATGTAAAAGTGGAGTCTATATTTCAGCAATCTATCTTTTAGATTTATTCCTGTTCTCCGATAAAATTTTTTCCATTGCTGTATTTTCCTTCTTTTTTACTTTCACCATATTTATGGTCTTTACCTGTTTATGTGTACTTCAGAAAAGAGCATCAGGTAAAAGTTATCATTCAGACAACAGCGGTTCCGGTGGAGGCTCAAGTGGCGGCGGATTTAGCGGCGGTGGCGGTTCTTCTGGAGGTGGCGGCGCATCCGGCCGCTGGTAACTCAACCATAAAAAATGCCAGCCCGGAGGCTGGCATTTTTAAATCAGATAAAGTCAGTCTTATGCCTGGCCTTTGATCTCTTTACGACCGTTGTACGGTGCTTTTTCGCCCAGAGCTTCTTCGATACGAATCAGCTGGTTGTATTTAGCAACACGGTCAGAACGGCTCATAGAACCAGTTTTGATCTGGCCTGCAGCAGTACCAACAGCCAGGTCAGCGATGGTAGCGTCTTCAGTTTCGCCAGAACGGTGAGAGATAACTGCAGTGTAGCCAGCATCTTTCGCCATCTTGATTGCAGCCAGAGTTTCGGTCAGAGAACCGATCTGGTTGAATTTGATCAGGATGGAGTTAGCGATACCTTTTTCGATACCTTCTTTCAGGATCTTGGTGTTGGTTACGAACAGGTCGTCACCAACCAGCTGGATTTTGTCGCCCAGAACTTTGGTCTGGTATGCGAAACCGTCCCAGTCAGATTCGTCCAGACCGTCTTCGATAGAAACGATCGGGTACTGTTTGGTCAGTTCTTCCAGGAAGTGAGTGAATTCTTCAGAGGTGAACGCTTTGTTGCCTTCGCCAGCCAGAACGTATTTACCATCTTTGTAGAATTCAGAAGCTGCGCAGTCCATCGCCAGAGTGATGTCTTTGCCCAGTTCATAACCAGCAGCTTTAACAGCTTCAGCGATAACAGCCAGAGCTTCAGCGTTGGAACCCAGGTTCGGCGCATAGCCACCTTCGTCACCAACAGCAGTGTTCATGCCTTTCGCTTTCAGAACTTTTGCCAGGTGATGGAAAACTTCAGAACCCATGCGGATGGCTTCTTTCACAGTTTTCGCGCCAACCGGCTGAATCATGAATTCCTGGATATCAACGTTGTTGTCAGCGTGCTCACCACCGTTGATGATGTTCATCATCGGAACCGGCATAGAGTATTTGCCCGGAGTACCGTTCAGTTCAGCGATGTGCTCGTACAGCGGCATACCTTTAGCAGCTGCAGCAGCTTTGGCGTTAGCCAGAGATACAGCCAGGATTGCGTTCGCGCCGAATTTGGATTTGTTTTCGGTGCCGTCCAGGTCGATCATGATCTTGTCAATGCCAGCCTGATCTTTAGCATCTTTGCCAATCAGCGCCTGAGCGATCGGGCCGTTTACCGCAGCAACAGCTTTGGTTACGCCTTTACCCAGGAAACGGGATTTGTCGCCATCGCGCAGTTCCAGAGCTTCACGGGAACCAGTAGAAGCACCTGACGGAGCAGCTGCCATACCGACGAAACCACCCTCCAGATGTACTTCGGCTTCAACAGTCGGGTTACCACGGGAGTCGATGATTTCACGACCGATGATTTTTACGATTTTGGACATTAGGTTTTCCTCAAGTCACTAGTTAAACTGAAACTCCAGACAAACAACGCGTACCCAGGGTACGCGTTGCCGTTCTAACTTTTTTACTTACTTCGCCTGACGTTTCTGGAACTCGCTGGCGGCTTTCACAAAGCCTGCAAACAGCGGGTGACCATCACGTGGAGTAGAAGTAAACTCCGGATGGAACTGGCAAGCCACGAACCACGGGTGATTCGGAACTTCGATGATCTCGACCAACTGATCATCCCCGGAACGGCCCGCAACGCGCAGACCTGCATCTTCAATCTGTTTCAACAGCATGTTGTTGACTTCGTAACGGTGACGATGACGCTCAACAATTGTCGGCGCATTGTACAGCTGGCGAACCAGGCTATCGTCAACCAACTGGCACTGCTGTGCGCCGAGACGCATGGTACCGCCGAGATCGCTCTTCTCGCTACGAACTTCAACGTTGCCGTTTTCATCGCGCCACTCGGTAATCAGCGCCACAACCGGGTACTTACAGTCTGGCACAAATTCCGTAGAGTTGGCGTTCTCCATGTTGGCAACATGGCGAGCGTAATCAATTAACGCCACCTGCATACCCAGGCAAATGCCCAGATAAGGAATATTGTTCTCACGCGCAAAACGCGCGGTCGTAATCATGCCTTCTACGCCACGATAGCCGAAACCGCCAGGTACGAGGATTGCGTCCAGACCTTTAAGGATTTCAACGCCGCGCGTTTCAACATCTTGTGAATCGATCAGTTTGATGTTGACGCTGACACGATTCTTCAGCCCACCGTGTTTCAGTGCTTCGATCACTGATTTATAAGCATCCGGCAGTTCAATGTACTTGCCGACCATACCGATGGTGACTTCACTTACCGGGTTCGCTTCTTCGAAGATAACCTGTTCCCATTCGGACAGATTCGCTTCCGGGCAGTTTAAGCTGAATCGTTTACAAATATAATCGTCCAGCCCCTGAGATTTCAACAGGCCCGGAATTTTATAGATGGAATCGACGTCTTTCAGAGAAATAACCGCTTTTTCCGGAACATTACAGAACAATGCAATCTTCGCACGTTCGTTCGCCGGAACAGCGCGATCTGAACGACAAATCAGGATGTCAGGCTGGATACCGATGGAGAGCAGCTCTTTTACAGAGTGCTGAGTCGGTTTGGTTTTGACTTCACCAGACGCTGCCATGTACGGCACCAGCGTCAGGTGCATAAACAGAGTGTGCTCACGGCCAATTTCAACAGCCATCTGGCGAATCGCTTCGAGGAACGGCAAGGATTCGATATCACCTACTGTACCGCCGATTTCTACCAGTACTACGTCATGACCTTCGCCACCTTCCAGCACGCGCTCTTTGATTGCGTTAGTGATGTGCGGAATAACCTGCACGGTTGCGCCGAGGTAGTCACCGCGGCGTTCTTTACGCAGAACGTCAGAGTAGATACGACCCGTGGTGAAGTTGTTGCGGCGGCTCATTTTGGTACGAATGAAACGCTCGTAGTGCCCCAGGTCCAGGTCGGTTTCAGCGCCGTCTTCAGTAACGAACACTTCCCCGTGTTGGATTGGGCTCATAGTACCTGGATCGACGTTGATGTACGGATCCAGTTTCATGATGGTCACATTGAGGCCACGGGCTTCAAGAATGGCTGCGAGGGAGGCTGCGGCAATGCCTTTACCCAGAGAGGATACGACCCCGCCGGTCACAAAAATATAGTTCGTTGTCATGCTGAACCTGAGAAGTTAGGTTGAAAAGACGATGGAATAACCAGGACGGGAAAGCAGTATACCCGAACATGACCTGTGCCACAAACTTTCATTATCCCTCCTCTTCGCCAGCGCACTATTGAAATCAGCAGTGAGAAAATAGCCCCTTTGGGGTAAATGTTTTTGACGCAAATCAAGCGCTTGTCATTTAAAAAATGACACAAATGGCGCTTGACCGCGTAATTCCCTTAGAGATCAATTTCCTGCCGTTTTACCTGTTGCCAGACTTCTTCCATTGTTTCGAGGTCAACACCTGTCATTTCCAGTCCACGCGCGGCAACAATACGCTCCACTTCGCGAAAACGACGCTCAAATTTTTCGTTCGCTTTTTGCAATGCGATTTCTGCTTTCGTCCCTAAATGGCGAGCCAGATTGACCGTGGCAAACAGCAGGTCCCCCATTTCCTCCTCCAGTTTAGCCTGGTCGACAACAGCCTGCCGCGCTTCGTACATCACCTCGTCGATCTCTTCGTAGACTTTATCGACTACCGGACCAAGCGTCGTCCAATCGAAGCCAACGTTGGCGCAACGTTTCTGGATTTTTTGCGCACGCATTAAAGCCGGTAAACTACGAGGAATATCGTCCAGCGCCGAATGCTGCGCTTTCTGCGCGCGCTCTTCGGTTTTGATTTGCTCCCAACGGGCAAGCACTTCACTACTGTTTTCGGCAGAACTATCAGCAAAAACATGCGGATGGCGACGCTCTAATTTATCGCTAATAGCAGCGCAAATATCATTAAAGTCAAAGCGCCCTTCTTCCTGAGCCATTTGCGCGTAAAACACCACCTGGAATAGCAGATCGCCCAGTTCACCGCGAAGATCGTCAAAATCTTCACGGGCGATGGCGTCCAGCACTTCGTAGGTTTCTTCAAGGGTGTAAGGCGCAATGGTGGCAAATGTCTGCTCTTTATCCCACGGGCAGCCGTTTTCCGGATCGCGCAGGCGCTGCATAATAGTGAGCAAACGGTCGATTTGATTCATTGAATTGTCCTGAAAATTGCGGGTCTGTCAGGTGGAAACCTGTGACCAGAATAGAAGTGAGTTAGTAACACTACCCAATCAGTACGTTAATTTTGGCTTTAATGAGTTGTAATTCCTCTGGGGCAACTGCTCCTTTCTTCGTTGCTCCTCTTGCCCGCCAGGCGATACTTTTTACCTGATCAGCTAACGCTACGCCATCACGTTCCTGACCGGATAAAACAACTTCGAACGGATATCCTTTTGATTGCGTTGTATAAGGAACACACAGACACATACCTGTTTTGTTGTTGTACATGAAAGGACTCAGGACAACAGCTGGACGATGTCCAGCTTGCTCGCTACCTTTTGTCGGGTCAAAATCAACCCAAATCAGATCGCCCATATCGGGTACGTATCGGCTTACCATTACCAGACTTCCTTATCTTTCGGCTCTCCCCAGTCGATATTCTCGTGGAGGTTTTCCGGCGTGATGTCGTTGACCAGTTCAGCAAGCGTAAATACGGGCTCTTTACGCACTGGCTCAATAATTAATTTGCCATCCACCAGGTCAATCTTCACTTCATCATCAATATTCAGATTGAGCGCCTGCATTAACGTAGCCGGGATCCGCACCGCCGGTGAATTTCCCCAACGCTTTACGCTACTGTGGATCATAACCCTTTCCTCAAACCGCTATCATATGTAGATACAGTATATATCAATCTACATTGTAGATACGAGCAAATTTCGGCCTAACTCCCGTGCAACCGACGCGCGTCGATAACATCCGGCACCTGGTTGAGTTTACCCAGCACGCGCCCCAGCACTTGCAGGTTGTAAATCTCAATGGTCATGTCGATGGTCGCCAGTTGCTGTTTGGTGTCGCTACGGCTGGCAACGCCAAGCACGTTCACCTTCTCGTTGGCGAGAATGGTCGTGATATCACGTAACAACCCACTACGATCATTAGCCACCACGCGGACCACCAGCGAATATCCGGCGGAGTAGCTCTCACCCCATACCGCGTCAACAATGCGTTCTGGCGCATGGGAGCGCAGTTCCGCCAGTTGTTCGCAATCGGCGCGGTGTACTGAAATACCGCGCCCCTGGGTAATGAAGCCGACAATCTCATCTCCAGGAATCGGCTGGCAGCAGCGCGCGATGTGGTGCATCAGGTTGCCAACACCTTCGACTACCACGCGACCGTTATCTTTACTGCGGTTTTGCGGCGTGTAGCTTTTTTGCTGAAGTTGCTTAAGCGCGGCGGCGTCCTGCTCTTCGGCACTCGGCTTATTAAATTGCGATTGCAGGAAGTTCACCATCTGATTGAGACGGATATCCCCGCCACCAATCGCCGCCAGCAACTCGTCGACATCATTAAAGTTGTAACGCGGCAGCAGATGTTTTTCTGCTTCTTTCAGGCTGATCCCCAGATGTTCCAGCTCGTCGTCAAGGATTTGCCGCCCAGCCAGAATGTTTTTGTCACGGTCCTGTTTACGGAACCAGGCGTGAATTTTCGAACGCCCACGGCTGGTTGTGACGTAACCGAGGTTTGGGTTTAACCAGTCACGGCTGGGGTTCGGCTGTTTCTGGGTGATAATTTCAATCTGGTCGCCCATCTGCAGCTGGTAGGTGAACGGCACAATGCGCCCGCCAATTTTTGCCCCGATGCAGCGGTGTCCGACATCACTGTGGATGTGGTAAGCGAAGTCCAGCGGCGTTGATCCCGCAGGCAAATCAACGACATCACCTTTCGGCGTAAAGACATACACCCGGTCGTCAAAGACCTGGCTGCGTACTTCGTCGAGCATTTCGCCGGAATCAGCCATCTCTTCCTGCCACGCAATCAGTTTACGCAGCCAGGCAATCCGGTCTTCATGTCCCGAACGTGCGCCGCCAGCTGCCGCGCCCTCTTTATATTTCCAGTGCGCAGCAACACCCAACTCTGCATCTTCATGCATCTGTTTGGTGCGGATTTGGATCTCAACGGTTTTGCCACCTGGCCCCAGAACCACGGTATGAATAGACTGATAACCGTTTGGTTTCGGGTTAGCGACATAATCGTCAAACTCATCCGGCAGGTGGCGATAGTGAGTGTGCACTATCCCCAGTGCGGCATAGCAATCCTGTAAACGCTCGGCGACAATACGTACCGCACGCACATCAAACAGCTCATCGAAGGCGAGGTTCTTTTTCTGCATTTTGCGCCAGATGCTGTAGATGTGTTTCGGTCGACCATACACTTCAGCTTTAACGCCTTCAGCTTTCATCTCAGCGCGCAGATGGCCGACAAACTCTTCGATATAGTGTTCGCGGTCGAGACGGCGTTCATGCAGCAGTTTTGCGATGCGTTTGTATTCGGTCGGGTGGAGATAACGGAAGCAGTAATCTTCCAGCTCCCATTTCAGTTGCCCAATCCCAAGACGGTTCGCCAACGGCGCGTAGATATTGGTGCACTCTTTTGCCGCCAGTACGCGTTCATCTTCCGGCGCATCTTTTACTTCGCGCAGATGAGCAATACGCTCCGCCAGTTTGATGACCACGCAGCGAAAATCATCGACCATCGCCAATAACATCCGGCGAACGTTATCGACCTGTTCGGAGGAAACAGAATCAGTGTGCGTCGCTTTCAGCTGGCGGATCGCCGCCATATCACGCACGCCGTGAATAAGGTTAACAACCGACTTACCGACGCTCTCACGCAGCACATCTTCGCTAACTACGTTGGCATCAGCCAGAGGGAACAGCAGCGCCGCCCGCAGCGTGTCAATGTCCATACTTAATGTCGAGAGGATCTCCACCATCTCAACACCACGCCACAATAACAGACTGGCATCCGGATGCCCCTGCGTCTGTTGCAGACAATACGCCCAGGTTTCGGCTAAGCACTCACACGACTTCTGGCTGGTAATACCCAGACTTGCGATCCATTTTTCCGGATCAAATTCACCAGCCTTATTGATATGTGCACTTCTTACCGCAACCATCGTCCTCTCCTTTAGGGACCAGACCTGCCGAAATCGGCAAATCGTAACTATTTAACGCGCGAGAAAAGTACCATCGATTCCAGATGTCCCGTGTGTGGGAACATATCCAGCATCGCCAGTCGCGCAATGGTATATCCTGCTTTTAATAACGCTTCGCTATCCCGAGCCAGCGTTGCAGGATTACAGGATACATAAACTATACGAATAGGTTCCAGTTTTATAATTTGCTGCATAACACCTGCGGCACCTGCTCGCGCGGGGTCCAGCAACACTTTATCGAAGCCGTTTTTCGCCCACGGCTGCTTTGTGACATCTTCTTCAAGATTTTCATGATAAAACGTCACATTCTGTAAGCCATTAAGACGCGCATTCTGCTGGCCTTTTTCCACCAGCGCCGGAACACCTTCTACACCCACCACACTGGCAGCTTGTGTCGCCAATGGCAGTGTAAAGTTGCCCATACCGCAGAACAGATCCAGTACGCGATCTTCAGGTTGCACATCCAGCCATTCCAACGCACGCGCTACCATTTTTTGGTTCACACCCGCATTGACCTGAATAAAATCGCGCGGGCTAAAAGTTAAGCGCAACCCGTTTGAGTCATACCAGGGCATCTCACCAGAGACGGTTTCGAGTATCTCACTATCGGGGGCGAGATACAGATCCAGGCCTTCAGAATGCGAAAAGCGTTCCAGTTTTTCGCGATCAGCCGAACTTAGCGGTGCGGCATGGCGCAAAATCATCAGCGTGCCGCTGGTTGCCTGTACCAGTTCAACATGACCAAGATGGCGTATAGCTTGTAAGCTACCCAGGCATGCCCTGACTTTGGGCAGCAATGCTTCAAGTTGGGGCACTAAAATGGGGCATTGTTTAACGTCGACAATGTCACTGGAGCCCGCTTTGCGAAAGCCCATCTGAAGTTGCTGTGTTTTCGGTAAGTAGTTCAAACTTAAACGCGCGCGACGGCGATAGCCCCAGGGAACATCGGCGATCACTTCAGAGACTTCGTGTTTCATTAATCGGGCGAGTGCCGCACTTTTGCTTCGCTGCTGTAAATCCACGCTGGCGTGTTGTTGCTGACAGCCGCCGCATACGCCAAAATGAGGACAGCGTGGCGTTTCGCGTTCCGGGCTATCGCTTAACCGGCGTACGACTTTAGCGCGGGCATACTGTTTTTTATCTTCAGTAACAGTAACTTCCGCGTTTTCCTGCGGCAATAATCCGGGGATAAATAGCGTTTTGCCGTTATGTCGCGCCACGCCCTGACCAAAAGAGTCGAGGTCGTTGACTGAAACGGTTATGATCTGACGCGTCGTCGTGCGTCGTTTTGCAGAGTAGAATTGCGCCATTGGCGAGACTTTCTCAATTTAACAGTGTGACCTTAATTGTCCCATAACGGAACTCCATGACCAACTACAGCCTGCGCGCACGCATGATGATTCTGATCCTGGCACCGACCGTCCTTATTGGTTTATTGCTGAGTATCTTTTTCGTCGTGCATCGCTATAACGACTTGCAGCGTCAACTGGAAGATGCCGGTGCCAGCATTATTGAGCCGCTTGCAGTTTCTACTGAATATGGCATGAGCCTGCAAAATCGCGAATCTATCGGTCAGTTAATAAGCGTACTGCATCGTCGCCATTCCGATATTGTTCGCGCGATTTCGGTTTATGATGAAAATAACCGACTCTTTGTCACCTCCAATTTTCATCTTGATCCCTCATCAATGCAGCTCGGCAGCAACGTGCCGTTTCCTCGCCAGCTCACTGTCACTCGTGACGGCGATATTATGATCCTCCGCACGCCGATTATTTCTGAGAGTTACTCCCCCGACGAATCGCCCAGTAGCGATGCCAAAAATAGTCAAAATATGTTGGGATATATTGCGCTGGAGCTGGATCTTAAATCGGTTCGCTTGCAGCAATATAAAGAGATCTTTATTTCCAGCGTGATGATGCTGTTTTGTATCGGTATTGCGCTTATTTTTGGCTGGCGCTTAATGCGCGATGTAACCGGTCCGATTCGCAACATGGTGAATACCGTCGACCGCATCCGTCGCGGGCAACTCGACAGCCGGGTGGAAGGATTTATGCTCGGCGAGCTGGATATGCTGAAAAACGGTATCAACTCGATGGCAATGTCGCTGGCTGCTTATCACGAAGAGATGCAGCACAATATCGACCAGGCGACGTCCGATCTGCGTGAAACGCTGGAGCAGATGGAAATTCAGAACGTTGAGTTAGATCTGGCGAAAAAGCGCGCCCAGGAAGCGGCGCGTATTAAATCCGAGTTTCTGGCAAATATGTCACACGAGCTGCGTACACCACTGAATGGTGTTATTGGCTTTACCCGCCTGACGCTGAAAACAGAATTAACACCAACGCAGCGCGATCACCTGAATACGATTGAACGTTCGGCAAATAATTTGCTGGCAATTATTAATGATGTTCTCGACTTCTCGAAACTGGAAGCAGGTAAGCTGATTCTGGAAAGTATTCCATTCCCACTACGCAGCACGCTGGATGAAGTCGTTACTCTGCTGGCACATTCTTCTCACGATAAAGGGTTGGAACTGACGCTCAATATTAAAAGCGACGTGCCTGATAACGTGATCGGCGACCCACTGCGATTACAGCAAATCATCACTAACCTGGTGGGGAATGCAATTAAATTCACCGAGAATGGCAACATTGATATTCTGGTAGAAAAACGTGCGCTGAGTAATACCAAAGTGCAGATTGAAGTGCAGATTCGGGATACCGGCATTGGTATTCCTGAACGCGATCAATCGCGCTTATTCCAGGCCTTCCGACAGGCTGATGCCAGTATTTCCCGCCGTCATGGTGGCACCGGTCTGGGGCTGGTGATTACACAAAAACTGGTTAATGAAATGGGCGGCGATATTTCGTTCCATAGCCAGCCGAATCGCGGTTCAACTTTCTGGTTCCACATTAATCTCGATCTGAACCCGAACATTATTATCGAAGGGCCATCCACCCAGTGCCTCGCCGGTAAGCGCCTGGCCTATGTCGAACCAAACTCCGCAGCAGCGCAATGCACGCTGGATATTTTAAGTGAAACGCCGCTGGAAGTGGTTTATAGCCCAACGTTCTCCGCGCTGCCTCCCGCGCATTACGACATGATGTTGTTAGGCATCGCGGTGACCTTCCGCGAGCCGCTAACAATGCAACATGAGCGATTAGCGAAAGCGGTATCGATGACCGATTTCCTGATGCTGGCACTTCCTTGCCATGCACAAGTCAATGCAGAAAAACTCAAGCAAGATGGTATCGGCGCGTGTCTGCTGAAACCATTAACACCTACGCGCCTGTTGCCTGCCCTGACGGAATTTTGTCATCACAAACAAAACACGCTTTTGCCTGTAACCGATGAAAGCAAGCTGGCAATGACAGTCATGGCAGTTGATGACAACCCCGCTAACCTGAAACTTATCGGCGCATTGCTGGAAGATATGGTGCAACATGTGGAACTTTGCGATAGCGGGCATCAGGCGGTTGAACGGGCGAAACAGATGCCGTTCGATTTGATCTTAATGGATATTCAAATGCCTGACATGGATGGCATTCGGGCCTGCGAGCTCATCCACCAGCTCCCCCATCAGCAACAAACGCCGGTTATCGCGGTAACGGCGCATGCAATGGCCGGGCAAAAAGAGAAGCTGCTTGGCGCAGGGATGAGCGATTATCTGGCGAAACCGATTGAAGAAGAGCGATTGCATAATTTGTTGTTGCGCTACAAGCCTGGCAGCGGTATTTCGTCTCGCGTCGTGACGCCCGAAGTCAACGAAATTGTGGTGAACCCGAATGCGACCCTCGACTGGCAACTGGCACTACGCCAGGCAGCAGGAAAAACCGATTTAGCGCGCGATATGCTGCAAATGTTACTCGATTTCCTGCCTGAAGTTCGCAACAAAGTTGAGGAACAGCTGGTTGGAGAAAACCCGGAAGGCCTGGTTGATTTGATTCATAAACTGCATGGCAGTTGCGGCTATAGCGGTGTGCCGCGTATGAAGAATCTCTGCCAACTGATCGAACAACAGCTACGTAGCGGTACTAAAGAAGAAGATTTGGAGCCGGAGCTGCTGGAACTGTTGGACGAGATAGATAATGTAGCGCGCGAAGCCAGCAAAATTCTCGGGTAACGGACGTCTTGTCGAGTAGCAATCGGCTTTTTATGACGCTGGTTTCAGATTGGTGACAAAGTGCCTGTGTTTATGCCGGATGCGGCGTTAACGCCTTATCCGGCCTACAAAACCAATTAAATTCAATGAATTAAAAAATGATGTAGACCTGATACATAGCACAACAGGCTATTTTGCGTTTAGCATCAGTCTCAAGCCGGCTCCAGATAGAGCCGGTTTTGGTTTTCTGTCTTAACGCACCATGCACGGGCGCTTGTTATCGAACGTCCAGCCAGGAATCAGATACTGCATTCCCATCGCATCGTCACGCGCGCCAAGCCCGTGTTTCTGATACAGCTCATGGGCTTTCATCACTTGATCCATATCGATTTCTACACCCAGCCCCGGTTTTTCTGGCACCTGTACCAGCCCGCCTTTGATCTCAAACGGTTCTTTGGTCAGGCGCTGATTACCTTCCTGCCAGATCCAGTGCGTATCAATAGCAGTAATTTTACCCGGTGCAGCGGCGGCAACATGGGTAAACATCGCCAGGGAAATATCGAAGTGGTTGTTTGAGTGTGAACCCCAGGTCAGGCCAAATTCATGGCACATTTGCGCCACACGTACCGAACCTTGCATCGTCCAGAAATGCGGATCCGCCAGCGGGATATCAACGGATTGCAGGGAGAGCGTATGGCCCATCTGCCGCCAGTCGGTGGCGATCATATTGGTTGCGGTCGGCAGGCCAGTTGCGCGACGGAACTCTGCCATCACTTCACGCCCGGAGAAACCTTGCTCCGCACCACACGGATCTTCTGCATAAGCCAGCGACCCTTTCAGGTATTTACCAATTTTAATCGCTTCGTTCAGCGACCAGGCACCGTTAGGATCGAGCGTAATACGCGCCTGCGGGAAGCGTTGCGCCAGTGCCACAATAGACTCGGCCTCTTCTTCCCCGGCCAGTACACCGCCTTTCAGTTTGAAATCGTTGAAGCCATATTTTTCATACGCCGCTTCCGCCAGGCGCACCACCGCATCCGGCGTCATCGCTTCTTCATGACGCAGGCGATACCAGTCGCATGAGTCATCCGGCTGGCTTTGATACGGCAGCGGTGTGGCTTTGCGATCACCGACGAAGAACAGATAACCGAGCATTTCGACTTCGCTACGCTGTTGACCATCGCCCAGCAGGGATGCCACGTTTACCCCCAGATGCTGCCCCAGCAGATCCAGCATTGCCGCTTCTATCCCGGTAACTACATGAATAGTGGTACGCAAATCAAATGTCTGCAAACCGCGCCCACCAGCATCACGATCGGCAAAAGTATTACGCACCAGCGTCAGAACGTTTTTGTATTCACCCAGCGTTTTACCTACCACCAGCGGAATCGCATCTTCCAGCGTTTTACGGATTTTCTCGCCGCCGGGAATTTCCCCTACGCCAGTGTGACCAGAATTATCTTTGATAATCACAATATTACGCGTAAAGAACGGTGCGTGTGCACCACTCAGATTCATCAGCATACTGTCATGACCCGCCACCGGGATGACCTGCATTTCAGTAACAACAGGCGTCGTAAATTGAGAACTCATATTTATGTCCTTTTTCAGAATCAATGACGGCCGAAAACGGGACGTTTACGGTCAAAGGTCCAGCCGGGGATCAGGTACTGCATCGGACCTGCGTCGTTACGCGCACCGCCAGGCAGACGTTTATAGGCCTCATGTGCCTTTTGTACCTGTTCCCAGTCCAGTTCCACGCCCAGACCGGGCGCATCAGGAACGGCAATTTTTCCGTTTTTAATCTCCAGCGGATTTTTGGTCAGGCGACAATCGCCCTCCTGCCAAATCCAGTGGGTATCGATAGCGGTAGGATTACCCGGTGCCGCCGCGCCCACATGGGTAAACATCGCCAGAGAGATATCGAAATGGTTATTAGAATGGCAGCCCCAGGTCAGCCCCCAGTCGTCGCAAAGCTGCGCCACACGGACTGCACCGGAAAGCGTCCAGAAGTGCGGATCGGCAAGTGGAATATCTACCGCATTGAGCATCACCGCATGACCCATTTCGCGCCAGTTGGTGGCGATCATGTTAGTCGCGACGGGCAAGCCGGTCGCCCGCCGAAACTCCGCCATAACTTCACGACCGGAGAAACCCTGTTCTGCGCCGCATGGATCTTCGGCATAGGTAAGAACATCATTCAGCCCTTTGCATAGAGAAATGGCTTCATCAAGTAGCCAGGCACCGTTGGGATCAACGGTAATCCGCGCATCAGGGAAGCGTTTCTTCAATGCACGAACAGTGTCGATTTCTTGCTCGCCAGGTAACACCCCGCCCTTAAGTTTGAAATCTTTAAAGCCATAGCGATCCTGTGAGGCTTCCGCCAGACGCACAACGGCTTCGCTGTTCATCGCTTTCTGATGGCGCAACTGATACCACTCATGGTTGCCCGGCGTATTTTCCAGATAAGGAAGATCGGTTTTGGTCCGATCACCGATATAAAACAGATAACCGAGGACGGTAATAGTCTCGCGTTGCTTGCCTGGCCCCAACAGTTCGCAGACCGGAACATTCAGCGCCTTACCTAGCAGGTCAAGCAAGGCGGCTTCCAGCGCCGCCACGGCATTAACGCGCAATTCAAAAGTCCAGGCACCTTTGCCGAAGGTATCAAAATCGGCTGCCTGATTACCTTTATGCACCTGCTGAACCACTTTATTCAGGCGCGCAACTTCCTGGCCCAGAACCATCGGAATAGCATCGACCAGTGTTTGATAAATCACCTCTCCGCCCGGCGCTTCACCAATGCCGGTATGCCCGGCGTTATCGGTGAGTACCACAATATTGCGGGTGAAATATGCGTTATGTGCCCCACCAATATTAAGCAACATGCTATCGTGCCCGGCGACCGGAATGACTTTCATATCAGTAATAACAGGACTGGATTGTGTCGTCATCTTATTGCCCCGCGACAGGTTTCAGCTCGATACGCTTGATATCGCCCACCAGCACCAGGTAGCTCAGTACCGCGATTAAGGCATGAACACCAACATAAATCAGCGCCCCATTAAAGGAGCCAGTCGTGCCAACGATATAACCAATTGCGATTGGCGTGACGATGCCAGAAATGTTACCGAACATGTTGAACAGGCCACCGGAAAGACCGCTGATCTCTTTTGGCGCGGTATCTGCCATTACTGCCCAACCCAGCGCCCCGATGCCCTTACCGAAGAAGGCCAGCGCCATAAAGCCGATGATCATCCACTCAACGTTGACGTAGTTGCAGAACACCATCACCATCGACAGCAACATGCCCATTACGATCGGTGTTTTACGCGCAATGTTCAGCGATCCCGTGCGGCGCATCAGCCAGTCGGAAATAATCCCACCCAGCACACCGCCGATAAAACCGCAAACCGCCGGAACGGAAGCCACAAAGCCCGCTTTCAGAATCGACATCCCGCGTGCCTGCACCAGATAAACCGGGAACCAGGTAATAAAGAAGTAAGTCAGGGCGTTGATACAGTACTGACCGATATAAACGCCGATCATCATCCGTGACCCGAGCAGCTGTTTGATCTGCCCCCACTTCACGCTGAACGGCACTTTAACTTTAGTGTTTTGCTGATCCATATTGATCAGCGCGCCACCCGCGGCGATATACTCCAGCTCTTTCTGATTTACCCCCGGATGTTGATTTGGCTCGTGGATGACTTTCAACCAGATAAAGCTGATGACAATCCCCAGACCGCCCATAAAGAAGAAGACGTGTGACCAGCCCACTTCATGCGTCAGCCAGCCCATAATCGGCGCGAAGATCACCGTTGCGAAGTATTGAGCGGAGTTAAAAATCGACACCGCCGTTCCCCTTTCCTGCGCCGGAAACCAGGCCGCAACAATGCGACTGTTGCCGGGGAAAGATGGCGCTTCAGCAAGCCCGACCAGGAAGCGCAGAGTAAACAGGGCAACGATAATGCCGAATCCACTAAAGATATCGACGAAGCCTTGCAGCAAGGTAAACATCGACCAGATAAAGATCGACCAGAAGTAGACGCGTTTTGAACCAAAACGATCCAGCAACCAACCACCAGGGATCTGCCCGATAACATAAGCCCATGAGAAGGCAGAGAACACATAGCCCATTCCCACGGGATCAAGGCCGATATCTTTGGCCATTTCCGAACCGGCAATAGAAAGCGTAGCGCGGTCGCCGTAGTTGAAGGATGTGACGATAAACAACATCACCACTATCCAGTAACGAGCATTCGTGCGTTTTTCCACACTGCTCGCAGCCTGACTTAAAGAACTCATTGTTGCACTCCTGAAAATTCGCGTTAGCCACGCTCACTCTGGACTGCGACATAGCCAGGAAATCAGAGGTGACGTAGGGTGTTTTTTGCCGTTTTTATAGGTCGTTCGCCGAATACGGCGCGTGTTTATATCTGGCAATAGCAGTATAAAAAGCGCGCCATAGCGGCTCACCGTGCAACAACACAACATTAATGCGTTCAATGAGGCCCGATTTTGGCATTAGCCCTGGACGGTGGAATCCACTTCACGGAAATGAAAACAAGAACAAGAAAGGAAGGGTTAAAACGAAGAAATAAAGAAGAGTATGAAATGGATCGCTTGACTCCAGGCAAACGCCAGTAAAAATCCGCGCTATGAAGCAGTTTTTACTGGCATTTGCCTGAAAATATTCGATTCAGCACCGCTAAAACGACATTTACCGCTCGCTGAACATATCAGGACAACAGCGTGCCCCACTGTTCGACCCACGGATTTGATTCCGTTTCCGGTTCCGGGTTCTCACTGGCGTCAATCAACAGCATTTCGCCAACCCGCTGAGCGCTCTGTTCCTGCAACAAGGCATCGAACTGTTTGCCGCCATTGCAGAAATTTACATAACTGCTGTCGCCGAGCGCAATCACGCCATAACGCAGATTCGGCTGGAAGCCCAGACTATCTTTGATTCCCTGAAAGAGCGGCACAATGCTATCAGGAAGGTCGCCCTGCCCGGTCGTGGACGTAACCACCAGAACATACTTATCCTGATAGGGCAGCCAGTCGCTTAATTCAGGATCTTCAAATACCGTTGCTTTGTGGCCCTGTGCGGTCAGAATTGCTTCTGCTTCTTCCGCCACTAACAGCGAATTTCCGTACATGGTGCCGACAAAAATACCAATTTCCGCCATACCGTTTTCTCCCTGGATTAGGAACTTATCTCTCCATCCTGACCCGATGGCGCACTGAACTCAACCCTTTCATTTTCAGGAAGCAGACCGCGCCAGCCAAATTGTGATAACGCCTGCATCCAGGTGTCGTCCAGGCCCGCGTGAATAGTCAGCGGCTCGCCAGTAAAAGGATGCGTCAATGACAACTGACTGGCATGTAGCATTAACCGCTGGAGGCCAAAATGCTCAGCACCGCTGCGATTCTGGCGTAAATCGCCATGTTTGCTATCGCCAATAATCGGATGACGCAAATGGGCAAGATGTCGGCGAAGCTGATGTTTGCGTCCGGTTTTCGGCTCCAGTTCCACCAGGCCGTAGCGCGTGGTCGGGTAACGTCCGGTCGCTACCGGCATTTCTACGGTCGCCAGACCGCGATAATGCGTCACTGCTGGCTGCGAGCCTTTATCTTCGCGGGCAAATTTATCAGCGATTTTGTCCAGTTCTTCCACCAGTGGATAATCCAGAACTGCTTCTTCCATCAACCAGCCGCGCACAATCGCATGGTAACGTTTCTGGATTTGGTGCTGTTCAAACTGTTGTGCCAGCAGCCGTCCGGCCTCGCTGGATAATCCCATCAACAACACACCAGAAGTGGGTCGGTCCAGACGATGAGCGGTAAAAACGTGCTGGCCAATCTGATCACGCACGGTTTGCATGACCACTACTTTCTCGTCGCGATCCAGCCAGCTGCGGTGAACCAGCCAGCCGGAGGGTTTATTTACCGCAACCAGCCATTCATCCTGATAGAGTATTTCCAGCATTAGCTCGCATCATCCGCAAAAAGAGCATCCAGTTTTTCCAGCTCAGCCAGAATAAGCGCGCGTTGCGGATGGTCCGTCGCCAGCGCCATTTCATAATAGGGTGCAACGGCAAAAGCGCCCGGTAACGGCTGTTTGTTATCTAACAAATCGTGCATTCGCGGGATCAGCACCCACTGCAACCACTCCAGTGGTTCCATGGTGTCCATAAAGAACGGTTGGGTACTATTAAATTGATGCGGCTGGGGTTCATCGTTTCGCCAGTGCTGATGTTCACGCAGTAACGCTTCAAGCGCCTGCAACTGGAGACGAACGCGGTCATGAGTGGTCATAAAGCAACCTCAATAAGAAAAACTGCCGCGAAGGATAGCAGGAATAAAAAAAGGGAGCACTGTATTCACAGCGCTCCCGGTTCGTTTCGCAGCATTCCAGCTACTTTTGTTGCTCCCTGCTCATCCTTGACAACTTTTCCTCTGGCCTTGCGGCCAATCGTTCATCCTGAACTATTGCTTCCTGCTCACACCACCCCGATGTGATACTTCATCCTGAAGTGTCCCTGGCCTTCCTGACCCACCGAATCATCCTGACCGGTTCTCATTCTCCATCCTGGAGGTGTCCTTTAACGCGTCCTGCGTCATCCTCTTCGCTTCATCCAGAAGCCTTTCCCTGAAACACCATCCTGGTGTGTCCTGCAGAAGTGTCATCATCCTGATGTTCACTTCGTTGTCTGACTCCCTGTCGACGAAGATAGAATCGTCTTTTTCGCGAAGTCTTACAAGGCGCTTACAGACAATGCCTTAAGGAAAATTTCATATGAAAGTTAAGAATTAACAATCAACATTTTGATTTTAAATGAAAATAACGATTCTTATCTTTTTAAGTATTCGCTTATTTCCTGGCGATCTCCTACAGAGTCTGTAAGAGATCTCTCACAACCAGATGGGGTATTTGGATTACAGAAGAGGCTTAAGTTGATTAAGGAATTCCGCAAGATTTGAGGCTAAATGCGTCCGTTTACGTGTTCCCAGCGTCTCTTTGCACACTTCACCGGAGAGATTACACACCGAGATGACCTCTAACTCTTCTTCCAGCGTCGCGATAAATAGCGTGGGCGGCAGTTTTAGCCTTTTCTGAGTCACCAGATGACCAATCAGATTTTCCTGCACCCGACGGAAGTCGTCTTCACTCCAGGTTTGCAGCAATGTCAGTTTGATATCGCCAAACTGCGCGTGCATATCCCCGGCAAACTGAGTCGTATAAAAGGTATGAATTGTGGGTTGTATCACAATATCAAAAGCGCGTTCAACCGCGTTTACATTTTGTTCCCCGGTAAACGGCTGGGGTTGCCAGTATACGGCATCTTCGGTAGTTGAAATAATGCACGGTGAAGGAACACCGTACAGTTCCTCACTTAACGGCCAGCTTTTATGCTCTTCATGCCACGCATCGCAGTAGCGTGCAGTAAAATCTTTCAGGGCTTGTGCGGTCAAATCGTCCACTAATTTCTCTCTTCACTTAAACCAGATACACTTGTCGTTTAGTTTATCTGGTTTATGACGGTGAAACATGTCTTCTTATGCAAACCATCAGGCACTTGCGGGCCTGACTCTTGGAAAATCAACCGATTACCGGGATACCTATGACGCCAGCCTACTGCAAGGCGTTCCACGCAGCCTGAATCGCGACCCGCTGGGTCTGAAAGCGGATAACCTGCCTTTTCACGGTACGGATATCTGGACGCTGTATGAACTTTCCTGGCTGAATGCGAAAGGTTTGCCGCAGGTCGCTGTCGGTCATGTTGAACTTGATTACACCAGCGTAAATCTGATTGAGTCGAAGAGTTTTAAGCTCTATCTCAACAGTTTTAACCAGACGCGTTTTAATAACTGGGATGAGGTGCGCCAGACGCTGGAGCGCGACTTAAGCACTTGCGCCCAGGGTAAGGTTAGCGTGGCGTTATATCGTCTTGATGAACTGGAAGGCCAGCCGATAGGTCATTTCAATGGCACCTGCATTGATGACCAGGATATCACTATCGATAACTATGAATTCACTACTGACTATCTGGAGAATGCCACCAGCGGTGAAAAAGTAGTGGAAGAGACGCTTGTCAGCCACCTGCTGAAATCAAACTGCCTGATCACCCATCAACCAGATTGGGGTTCGATCCAAATTCAGTATCGTGGACGCCAAATTGACAGAGAAAAACTGCTGCGTTACCTGGTCTCATTCCGTCATCACAACGAGTTCCACGAACAGTGCGTGGAACGCATCTTTAATGACCTGTTACGCTTCTGCCAGCCAGAGAAATTAAGCGTTTACGCACGTTATACCCGTCGTGGCGGTCTGGACATTAACCCGTGGCGCAGTAATAGCGATTTTGTCCCATCGACCACAAGACTGGTTCGGCAATAAATTTTTTCTCAATTTTGCGTGCTGGATTCACGCAGAAGGTTGTGAAAGGTCATCAGGCAGGGCTATTGTAATCAAAGGGAATGACGATATTCGTCCCATAAGGAGTTTTTCTTGATTACACATATTAGCCCGCTTGGCTCCATGGATATGTTGTCGCAGCTGGAAGTGGATATGCTTAAACGCACCGCCAGCAGCGACCTCTATCAACTGTTTCGCAACTGTTCACTTGCCGTACTGAACTCCGGTAGTTTGACCGATAACAGCAAAGAATTGCTGTCTCGTTTTGAAAATTTCGATATTAACGTCCTGCGCCGTGAACGCGGCGTAAAGCTGGAACTGATTAATCCCCCGGAAGAGGCTTTTGTCGATGGGCGAATTATTCGCGCTTTGCAGGCCAACTTGTTCGCGGTTCTGCGAGACATTCTCTTCGTTTACGGGCAAATCCATAATACCGTTCGTTTTCCCAACCTGAATCTCGACAACTCCGTCCACATCACTAACCTGGTCTTTTCCATCTTGCGTAACGCTCGCGCGCTGCATGTGGGTGAAGCGCCAAATATGGTGGTCTGCTGGGGCGGTCACTCAATTAACGAAAATGAGTATTTGTATGCCCGTCGCGTCGGAAACCAGCTGGGCCTGCGTGAGCTGAATATCTGCACCGGCTGTGGTCCGGGAGCGATGGAAGCGCCGATGAAAGGTGCTGCGGTCGGACACGCGCAGCAGCGTTACAAAGACAGTCGTTTTATTGGTATGACAGAGCCGTCGATTATCGCCGCTGAACCGCCTAACCCGCTGGTCAACGAATTGATCATCATGCCGGATATCGAAAAACGTCTGGAAGCGTTTGTCCGTATCGCTCACGGCATCATTATCTTCCCTGGCGGTGTGGGTACGGCAGAAGAGTTGCTGTATTTGCTGGGAATTTTAATGAACCCGGCCAACAAAGATCAGGTTTTACCATTGATCCTCACCGGCCCGAAAGAGAGCGCCGACTACTTCCGCGTACTGGACGAGTTTGTCGTACATACGCTGGGCGAAAACGCGCGCCGCCATTACCGCATCATCATTGATGACGCCGCTGAAGTCGCTCGTCAGATGAAAAAATCGATGCCGCTGGTGAAAGAAAATCGCCGCGACACTGGTGACGCTTACAGCTTTAACTGGTCAATGCGCATTGCACCAGATTTGCAAATGCCGTTTGAGCCGTCTCACGAGAATATGGCTAATCTGAAGCTTTACCCGGATCAACCTGTTGAAGTGCTGGCTGCCGACCTGCGCCGTGCGTTCTCCGGTATTGTGGCGGGTAACGTAAAAGAAGTCGGTATTCGCGCCATTGAAGAGTTTGGTCCTTACAAAATCAACGGCGATAAAGAGATTATGCGTCGTATGGACGACCTGCTACAGGGTTTTGTTGCCCAGCATCGTATGAAGTTGCCAGGCTCAGCCTACATCCCTTGCTACGAAATCTGCACGTAATCTCCGCTCCCCCGGTGACGTTTGTTGCCGGGTTTTCTCGTTTTTGGTCACTTACTCATCAACTCATTTCATTTGTTATATGAATGTTTCTTACCACCCTCACGCGACAAATATCATCACAGTTAATATGTCATACAATTTATGTTGCAACGCAAACGTTTCCCTATTTTCATAAACCGTATTTTATCGCTATGAAAAAGAAATTATCGCCATGATTAACTAAAAGTATTGATTTTTTCAGTTCAACCTACATATATTGCGCGCCCCGGAAGAAGTCAGATGTCGTTTAATGGGCAAATATTGCCCTTAAATTCTCTTTTACTTTTGATTTATAGAGTAAAGCGTTGGGATAATCTATCTTCCAAGTAGATTATTGTATTTGAGATCAAGATCACTGATAGATACATAACTTGTGTGTATCTTTCCGCCCTCAAATTATTACGGCGGTAAATGATTAAGCCATCGCCGATAGACAGATTTCATTTTTACGGTCAGGCACCTTCCCGGGCTGAACTGGCTAAAAGCTGAATTATTTGCATTCCTCCAGGAGAAATAGATGGAAACGACTCAAACCAGCACGATTGCGTCGAAAGACTCTCGTAGTGCCTGGCGCAAGACAGACACCATGTGGATGTTGGGCCTTTACGGCACGGCAATCGGCGCGGGCGTGCTGTTCCTGCCAATCAACGCCGGTGTTGGCGGTATGATCCCGCTGATCATCATGGCTATCCTTGCGTTCCCGATGACATTTTTTGCACACCGCGGCCTGACTCGCTTCGTACTGTCTGGTAAAAACCCGGGCGAAGACATCACCGAGGTTGTAGAAGAACACTTTGGTATTGGCGCAGGTAAACTGATTACCCTGCTCTATTTCTTCGCTATCTACCCGATCCTGCTGGTTTATAGCGTAGCAATCACCAATACAGTTGAAAGCTTCATGTCTCACCAGCTGGGTATGACACCACCGCCGCGTGCGATTCTGTCGCTGATCCTGATCGTGGGTATGATGACCATCGTTCGCTTCGGTGAGCAGATGATCGTTAAAGCGATGAGTATTCTGGTATTCCCGTTTGTTGGCGTACTGATGCTGCTGGCTCTGTACCTGATCCCGCAGTGGAACGGCGCAGCACTGGAAACGCTGTCTCTGGACACTGCATCTGCAACCGGGAACGGTTTGTGGATGACCCTGTGGCTGGCAATTCCGGTAATGGTGTTCTCGTTCAACCACTCTCCGATCATCTCTTCTTTCGCCGTTGCGAAGCGTGAAGAGTACGGCGATATGGCAGAACAGAAATGCTCGAAGATCCTTGCATTCGCACACATCATGATGGTGCTGACCGTAATGTTCTTCGTCTTCAGCTGCGTACTGAGCCTGACTCCGGCAGACCTGGCTGCGGCTAAAGAGCAGAACATCTCGATTCTGTCTTACCTGGCTAACCACTTTAACGCACCGGTTATCGCGTGGATGGCTCCGATTATCGCGATTATCGCTATCACCAAATCCTTCCTCGGCCACTACCTGGGCGCACGTGAAGGCTTCAACGGTATGGTGATTAAATCTCTGCGTGGTAAAGGTAAGTCTATCGAAATCAACAAGCTGAACCGTATCACTGCGCTGTTCATGCTGGTAACGACCTGGATTGTTGCCACCCTGAACCCGAGCATCCTGGGTATGATTGAAACCCTGGGCGGCCCAATCATCGCGATGATCCTGTTCCTGATGCCGATGTACGCAATTCAGAAAGTACCGGCAATGCGTAAGTACAGCGGTCACATCAGCAACGTATTCGTTGTCGTGATGGGTCTGATTGCAATCTCCGCAATCTTCTACTCTCTGTTCAGCTAAGTCCTTTCGCGCCGCTTTCGGGCGGCGCTTCCTCCGTTTTAACGCGATGTATTTCCTATGATTAGCGTATTCGATATTTTCAAAATCGGCATTGGCCCTTCCAGTTCTCATACCGTTGGACCAATGAAAGCGGGTAAACAATTTACCGACGATCTGATTGCCCATAATCTGCTTAAAGACGTGACCCGCGTGGTGGTTGACGTGTACGGCTCGCTCTCTCTGACCGGTAAAGGCCACCACACTGATATCGCCATTATTATGGGCCTGGCGGGTAACCTGCCGGATACCGTGGATATCGATTCCATCCCTGGTTTTATTCAGGATGTGAATACTCATGGTCGCCTGATGCTGGCAAACGGTCAGCATGAAGTGGAGTTCCCGGTTGATCAGTGCATGAACTTCCATGCAGACAACCTTTCTCTGCATGAAAACGGTATGCGCATTACCGCGCTGGCGGGCGATAAAGTCGTTTACAGCCAGACTTACTACTCTATTGGCGGTGGCTTTATCGTTGATGAAGAGCATTTTGACCAGCAGGATAGCGCACCGGTTGAAGTTCCTTATCCGTACAGTTCAGCAGCCGATCTGCAAAAACATTGTCAGGAAACCGGGCTGTCACTCTCTGGCCTGATGATGAAAAACGAGCTGGCGCTGCACAGCAAAGAAGAGCTGGAACAGCACCTGGCGAACGTCTGGGAAGTCATGCGCGGCGGTATTGAGCGCGGTATTTCTACCGAAGGCGTGTTGCCTGGCAAACTGCGCGTACCACGCCGTGCTGCGGCACTACGCCGGATGCTGGTCAGCCAGGATAAAACCACCACTGACCCGATGGCGGTTGTTGACTGGATCAACATGTTTGCACTGGCAGTGAACGAAGAGAACGCCGCTGGCGGTCGCGTGGTGACTGCGCCGACTAACGGTGCGTGCGGGATTATCCCGGCTGTGCTGGCGTACTACGATAAGTTTATCCGCGAAGTGAACGCTAACTCACTGGCTCGTTACCTGCTGGTAGCCAGTGCCATTGGTTCTCTTTATAAGATGAACGCTTCAATTTCTGGTGCTGAAGTCGGCTGCCAGGGTGAAGTTGGTGTGGCGTGCTCAATGGCGGCGGCTGGTCTGGCAGAACTGTTAGGTGCAAGCCCGGCGCAGGTGTGCATCGCGGCGGAAATCGCCATGGAGCACAACCTCGGTCTGACGTGTGACCCGGTCGCCGGACAGGTCCAGGTGCCATGCATCGAGCGTAACGCCATTGCGGCAGTAAAAGCGGTGAACGCCGCACGTATGGCGCTACGCCGTACCAGCGAGCCGCGCGTCTGCCTCGATAAAGTTATCGAAACCATGTACGAAACAGGTAAAGATATGAACGCCAAGTACCGCGAAACCTCTCGCGGCGGCCTGGCAATGAAGATCGTTGCCTGCGATTAATCGCTCTCCAGAGGCCTCGTTTTGCGAGGCCTCTTCCCGATTTCTCATCCAGCCGTAGCCTGTTCCGGCATCGAATGTTACCCTTATCGCCTGATCTTTAAGGGGGTTATCGTGGCTGTTCATTTGCTTATTGTCGATGCACTGAATCTTATTCGTCGCATTCATGCCGTTCAGGGATCGCCCTGTGTCGAAACCTGCCAGCATGCGCTCGATCAGCTCATTATGCACAGCCAGCCAACCCACGTGGTCGCCGTTTTTGATGATGAAAACCGCAGTAGCGGCTGGCGTCATCAGCGTTTACCAGATTACAAAGCGGGTCGACCGCCAAT
>OBKI01000459.1_pt1 | contig 27630 bp, 20 predicted proteins | sample 1519731 | NCBI WGS metagenome assembly OBKI01 (sample SAMN00265070, study PRJEB22529) | human gut metagenome
AGCAGCACCTACGGAAGCTCCAACAGAGGCCCCAACGGTAGCACCAACAGAGGCCCCAACGGAAGCGCCAACAGTAGCCCCAACAGAGGCTCCAACGGTAGCACCAACAGTAGCCCCAACAGAGGCTCCGACAGAAGCACCAACAACGGTAGCTCCAACAACAGCGAATCCGAACAAGCCTGCAGCACCGATAGGATTAACATTTGCAGGAAACAAGAATTTGCCATTCTATTTTGCATGGGCAATGGAAGAGGGAGTTACATATAACTTCTATATAAATGATACAAAAATTGAATCAGGAATTGTTGCAGGATTCTATAATTGTGATTCAAAATATTTTACAACAGTAGGAGATTATAAAATTTCCGTAACAGCAGAAAAAAATGGATATGAGTCAGATAAAACAACAATTGATTTTAAAGTAACAAAAGATAATGTAGCTACAACAGTAGCACCAACAGAGGCTCCGACAGATGCACCAACAGTAGCGCCAACGGAAGCACCAACTAAGGCACCGGAAGATACATCTCATGTAGTAAAGAATCCGGGGGTTCAGGAGGAAGCAGCTGATTCTCAGGTAGCAAGTGACATTTCACTTACACCATATTTGGATGGTATTGATGATAAATTGTCATCAACTAAAGGAAATACAAGTAACAACGAAGGAATAGAAAAATTATTTGACAATAATGTTAATACAAAGTTCTTTACAAATGATGCTCCGGCAATCACTATTGCATGGAAAATGAAGAGAGCAGTTACACTTAAGAGTTACACATTTGTATTAGCAGGGGATGCATCCGCATATAAGCATAGAGATCCTCACAGCTGGGCAGTATATGCATCAATGGATGGTGAAAACTGGACAACTGTTTCAGATATTGATAATGGTGGAATTACCCACACAAATAATGGTGAATACACATTTAATTGTACAACACAGATGTCAGCACAATATTTTATGATTATTATTAAAAATAGTGGTGATGATGGAAAGTTATATTATGGTTCACAGATGTCTGAAATTTATCTGAAAGGTGATGTCGACAGAATTACAGAAAGTAGAGGAATTGATATTACAGATCAGGTAAGTGGAATAGATACCGGGGCTACTACAATAAACGGATTTAATTCAAATGAAGGTGTGGAAAATATATTTGATGGTAAGAGAGCAACTAAATTATATTCTACATCTCAGATACCGGGGAATATAGTATGGAAAATGAAACAGAATACCACACTTTACAGTTACACAATTACAACTGCTAACGATAATTCAAAATATACAAACAGAACAATTAAGGCATGGAAGTTATACGGCTTGGCTGACGGAAAAAACTGGGAATTAATTGATACGGTAAATGAAAGCGGAATGGCAGATCAGGATTATGCTGATTATACATATCTTGTTGATAAGATAGGAACATATACTCAGTATAAAATGGAAATTACAGAATTGTACGGAAATAGTTTCCAGATTTCAGACATTACATTAAGGGGTAATTCAGTAACTGATAGTGAGTTCAAAGCTTTGTTTGTAGGTGACTGGGATAAGGTTACAGCAAAGGGATATAAAGAAGCATTGTATAATGCATTCTACGAGGTTTACCCAAGACAGTATAAACGTTGGGGAACAGGTTCGGAACCTAAAAAAATATTTGTAAGAGCTGACAAGGGAGAGAACGGAGTGGCATACACATCCGGTTCTTCAATAGTAATTTCAGTTGACTGGATGAATAATAATCCAAGAGGAATTGGATATTTTACACATGAGTTAACACATGCTGTACAGCAGTACGGAAATGTATCTTCATCATCAAAAGCATGGTGGGTAGAAAATATGGCAAATTACGGTGGATTCCGTTACTATCACTGGGCACATGAAGATACTGCGCAGGTATATTATGCCAACGATACATCCCTTCAGGACTGGGGCTATGAGGCATATGGAAATAATAAATGGTTCTTCTCATATATGGATTCAAAATATCCAACAACAAAAGATAGTAATGGAAATGTAAAATATGGTCTTATTGATAGTCTTAACCATTTATTAAAGGACAATAAGGGTACAACATATGACGACAATCCATATGATACATCAACACCATGGAATCAGTTAGTAAAGCAGATTACAGGATATGATTGTATAGAATCTCTTAGATTACATTATGTAGAGGAACTTAAAAATGGTACATGGACATTTACAGGATTTGGAAATTATTCAGATAATTGGATTACTACAGATTTACCTGGAGTACCTAATATTGATTATCCTGCTTTCGTAGGAAAAATTCATGGAAATACAACCGGTACAAAACTGTCTTCAGCAGTAACAAGCGGAACAAATTTATTGTCAGGTGCAACAATTATCAGTGAATCAGGTTACACGAAGGATGGTGAGTCTTCATCTAAACTTATTGATGGTGATTTGTCAACAAAATGGTGTGCAACATCAGGAAGCGTCGAAAACCAGGCATATGCTTTATCAGGTGCTCAGCACTTTGTAAAGATAGACCTTGGAAGTACAAAGACATTTAATACCTATACTCTTTACAATACATCAAGTAAGGAAGGTTTCGGTAATACTACTGAATGGGAAGTTCTTGTATCAAACGATGGAAAAGAATGGAGGTCAGTAGATTATCAAGTAAATCAGAATGATGCAATTTCATCCTTTGACATAGGAACACAGACAGCAAGATACATTGTATTTAAGATATTTAATTCAGATAATGGTGGAGTTGGTACTGTAAGACTTTACGAACTTCAGTTATATAACAGATAGAAAAATATTTAATGACCCTTTATGCTATTAACAGTGGCATAAAGGGTTTTTTTAGGTTAAAATAAAACTGAAAGGATATTTAAGGAGTTGAGAATGGATAATAAAAAAATATTTTTAGCACCTGGAGCCCATATTGTGGGAAATGTCAGTCTGGGGGAAAATGTAGGAATATGGTACAATGCAGTAGTCCGTGCTGATATGGAAAGTATTACAATTGGAAACAACACTAATATACAGGATAATTGTACATTGCATACAGGAAATGGATTTCCAATTGTTGTTGGAGAGGGAGTAACCATAGGACATAATGCTATTGTACATGGATGCCATATTGGAGATAATACAGTAATCGGAATGGGTAGTATTTTATTAAATGGAGCTAAAGTAGGAAGAAACTGTATTATAGGAGCAGGAGCTCTTGTTACGGGGAAAATGGAAATTCCTGATAATTCAATGGCCTTTGGAAATCCGGCAAAAATAATTAGAAAACTTACATTAAAAGAGATAATGGCTAATAAAGAAAATGCTATGGAGTATGTGAAACTTATGAAGGAATATAATTAAAAAGACTGAAATACGATTTTCTAATGATAGGAAAAGAGACATGAGTAATTCGATATTTAAAAATAAAAAACTTGTACCGGTTTTGGCATTTTTGTGTGCGGCAGGATGGTCATTGGCGTATCCTCTTATAAAACTTGGATATTCAAATCTAAATGTGGCATCAGATGATCTTGGAAGCAAAATCAGATTTGCAGGAATCAGATTTTTGATGGCAGGCATAATTGTAATTATATTTGCATTACTTCAAAAGAAAAAAATGCAGATAAAAGAAGGAAAAAGCTGGTTGTGGCTTTTACTGTTTGCAATTGTCAACATATCACTACATTATTGTTTTTCGTATGTTGGCTTGGGATATTTACCAAGTTCAAGATCAACAATATTAGATTCAATGAATGGATTTTTTGCAATTATATTATCCTGCCTGATTTTTGCAGACGATAAATTTACAAAGATTAAAGCTTTGGGCTGTGTTCTCGGATTTGGCGGAATATTGCTTATTAATATTCAGGTAGGGCAGGCTATGTTTTCCGGAATCTCCCTTAGAGGGGACGGAATGATTCTCCTGAATGCCCTATGTGGAGCTTTTGGAGGAATATTAACAAGAGTCGTTTCAAAGAAAATGGACATGACTTTAGCCACCGGATTAAGCATGGCTATCGGTGGAATGATTTTGTGCATCATAACATTTTTTGTCCACCCGTATGTAGGATGGAACATAACTGCAAAATCAATATTAATAATAATTTCTCTTGTGTTAATATCAGCAGTATGTTTTGGTATATACAATCAGCTGATTGCCTGTAACCCAATAAGCAAAATAGCAATTTTTAATGCATTTATTCCTATATTGGGAGTTATATTCTCGGCAATAATATTAGGAGAGCCAATGAAGCTTAAGTACTTTGTAGCAGGAATGCTTGTGGCACTTGGAGTGTATGTAATTAATAAATTTGATGGTAAGTAGAAGGAGGAAAGAATCATGAAGAAGATGTTAACTTTTGTAATTGCAGTAATCTCGTTATGTGGTTTATTTACCATACTAAAGAGTGACAATGCCTATGCGGCAACCAACAGACTGTTGGAGAAGGACAAGGTATACTATTATGATTTGGATGGAGATGGCACTAAGGAAAAGATATATTACCAGACCCATGTAAGCGCTAAAGACAATGAGTTTTTTGACAGTGTAAGTCTGTTTATAAATGACAAAAATGTATATACAAAAAAATTAACAGACGTATGGGCAAGCTATAAGGTAATTGACTTTGACACTTCTGACAAGACAATAGAGTTAAATTTTCAGATAGGCAGTTATTCGTATACATTGGATTACAGTTCTTTTCAAAGATGGAACGGAAAAGAAATTACAGAATTTGAAACAGGCAGTAACAAGGCACTGATGTATGGGAGAGGATATCGGTTCAAGAATGTGAAAGGTAATGGAAGGTTCCATATTATTGTGGATACACCTTACGCATTGCCAATAGGATGTTTTTACGCAGATATTCCATTACAGTTAAAAGGTGATAAAATTGTACCGGCTACGGGAACTTACAAACTTGTGGAAAGCTCAAAAAAATATATGTATACTGTAAAGAAAAATATGAAAGTGTACAAAAAAGCATCTAAAAAATCAAAGAATAAATTTACTTTGAAAAAGGGAGATAAGCTTAGAATTATAAAAATCAAGCCGGCAAAGAATGTAGCAAAACGCCCTAAGGGAAAATATGGTCTTGATAAGAGGGATAACGGTTTTGCATATGTAAAAACTAAAACCGGAAAGAAGGGATGGATTTTCTTAAGTAAGAAAATGTCAGGCTGGGGAAAGAAAACTTTGTTTAAAAAGGTTCCGGGATGGGGCTGATACATGAGTCGAGTGTGAAAGTTTTTCTGTAAATTAAATATTTAAATATAATTAATAGGCCTTCTATGATAAAATTTATTATTATAGGAGGTCTTAATTATGGCAAGAAAAAGAAAAAAGTACACAAGGTACAAATGACCGATAGCACGTTTGCCATCGGTTATTTGCTATGCCCTTTATTTCTAAGCTGCCCTTTACTTATTTGTTTCAAACTTTAGGCTCCTTATGATAGTTTATGTGGATGTAGATTCTTACAGAATTTTATTCATCCAGGTTAGATGTTACTGCATATCATATAATGCGACAGTTTCACAGTTAATTCTTTGCAGTTAAAAATTCCAAGAGTATCTTTTATCTATAAATATAAAGGTTTTATGACAGATTCGTGATACACCTTTTAATTCACAATGCGAAGAAGTTATTTTGTATTGTTTATGGCTGAATATATCTACATATATATATCGCCAATTATTGGTTGTTTTCAATTCCTAAAAGAATTTTAACTGATTTTTGTAAATCGGGTTTATTTCTGTAAGCTCTAATGACATTTCTTTCATCATCATTTAATTCTTCAGATGACAAAGTAACGCCGAGAAGCAGACTTGGTGAAACATCAAGTACCCTGCATAGCTCAGCGAGAATGTCTGCATCAGGTCTGTTGATTCCCTGTTCCCAATTTGAAATGCGACCGTTACTGACATGAATCAATTCAGCAAGTTGCTTTTGATTGAGTCCTTTTTCCTTTCTGTATTTACGAATCCTATTACCTATTTCATATTTCATATATACACCTTCCTTTTGGTAAAATTATACAAATAAAATCTCTAAATGGCAAATAAAAATCAAGAAAAGCTTGATTTTACTACAGTGAAAAGGAGTAAATGCATGCAGGTATATGAGAAAGTCAGGAATTATTTGAAAGAAAATGGATATAAGCAGACGGCAATAGCGCAAAAGACAGGGATTAATAGGACAACGTTTAGTGCAATAATGAATGGTAAAAGGACATTATATGCTGATGATTTGAGGGCAATATGTATAGCACTCAATGTAAGTCCCGAATTGTTTATAGATATGAATGAGAATGCTAACAAAAATTAGCAATAAAACCCTTGAAGATAAAAGAAAAATATATCGAAAGGATAAGGGTGGAGATATGAACAAGAAGGATAACAGTCGTTGACGAGTTTTTCTGCTAATATGAACCGAGCAAGAGGTTATCAAAATAGAAAGGTAACTCGTAGAATGCATAGAAAAAGAAAGGATAAACTTATTATGGAGAAGTTATTACAAAAAAGTGTAGCAGTGATATTAAGTATTGCATTGATAATTGGAATATTGCCTGTATGCGATTATACAGTAAAGGCTGAAACTTATTCAGGAAAATGTGGAGATGAGGTATATTGGGAGTTTGATACAAAAACAGGAGTTATGCGTATTTATGGAAATGGGCCAATAACAGATCATCTCGCAGATTATATGGTAGGGGAAGTGAAAAGTATTGAAATATCAGATGGTGTAACATCTATAGGGTTAGGGGTATTTAGGGATTGTTATAATTTAGTAAGTATTACAATTCCAAATAGTGTAACTAATATAGGAGATAGTGCATTTTCAGGGTGTAGTGGATTAACAGATATAACAATTCCAGATAGTGTAACAAGTATAGGAGAAAGTGCATTTTCTGAGTGTAGTAGTTTAAATAATATAACTATTCCAAGTGGCATTTATGTTATATCATATAGAACGTTTCGTGAATGTGATAGCCTGACAACGGTAACAATTAAAGAAGGTGTATTAATAATAGGTGCAGAAGCTTTTGAGGGGTGTAGTAGTTTGTCAAAAATAATAATGCCCCAAAGTGTTAATTCTATATATAATAATGCATTTAAAGACTGCTATAAATTATCTGAAGTACGTTATTGTGGCACTGAGGATGATTGGAAGAATGTATCTTTAGAAAATGGTAATACAGCCATAACCTCTGTTATAATGTATAGTGGACATAAATATAGCGATAGATTTATTGAGGAGATTGGCCGTACAATAAGGATATGTGAGGTATGCGGACAGAGTGATGTATGTTGGGGAAATTGTGGCGATAACGTACATTGGATGTTAGACACCAGTATTGGGGATATGAAGATTTATGGAAAAGGGAAGATGGAAATAGAATATAGATTTGAATCATATTTGGGTATGTGTGTATTCCCATGGACGAGGTGGAAAAATTGTATAAAAAAGGTAGAAATAACATCAGGTGTTACAAATATAGATGACTCGACATTTTCTGACTGTGTTAATTTGAAAAATGTGGTTATTTCAGAAGACGTTACGGAAATAGGAGATTTTGCATTTAAGGATTGTCATAATTTAACAAGTATATTAATACCAAATGGCGTTTTAAAGATTGGATATGGAGCCTTTGAATCCTGCTCTGGCCTGGCAAATGTTACAATTCCAAAGAGTCTTATGGAAATAGGAAGTTATGCATTTGATGAGTGTGATAATTTATCAAATGTATATTATAGCGGGACGGAAAATGATTGGAATAAAATATCAATAGGAAGTAATAATTATTGTTTAATATAAGCACTATCATTTAGTAGGAACACAGAAGAACCAACAACACCTATATATAGAGAACAACCTACGACCATAAAACAAAATGACAATAAAATCACTACGAATACATCAATAAATAATTTAAAACAAGCAGATACTGATGAGAAGAAACTCAAGAATCTTTCTGCAAAGAAGACAGAATATGTTAAAAAGAAGTTAAAGAGTGGAAAGATACTGTTAAAGCATATAAGAAAATAAATGGTAAAAAAGTATATGGTAAGTTTAAAACAAAGAAAGTAAAAGTCAAATAGTATGATTTGAAATTCTATAAGTCCTCGAATGGCAGAAAAGTTGTTTGAGGACTTTTGCCAATTACCCATATAAAATAAAACATCGCTTTACATTTATAAAATATAATTATAGGAAAACAATTATAATCATAAGAATATGGAAGTGGAACAAAAGTTGATATTGGCGAGTTATTAAAATTGTTGAACGTTATAAAAATTAACAATCTCTATATTATATAAAAACGTTTTTATAACCGCAATTTGGGAGTTTACCGATAAATACCATAAGCACAAAACATTTATAGAATATGAGAAATCTAAAATATGTAAAAACGAATAAAAACTTATCAAAAATGCCTTTTTTTAAAAATGCATAGATAGAAATTCTTTTTTTGTTGAAAATTTACAGAATTTTGAAACCACTTTCAAATCTGTAGATTTTTATTTTTTGCTATGCTATTCTTGTAATGAAAATGAAAACGGATAAAAATTAAGCGAGGGAGTGTTTACAAAATGAAAAGGGGTATCAAAAAATTAATTGCAATAGTCTTATGTATATCTATGGGTGTTGGAGGAATAAGTATTAACAGAGTTGAAACAAAAGCTGCAGATAGAAGCAATCCGTGGCTGTTATCAACTGAAAGACCGGCTTATGCTTCATCAACAAACGGTGGAAATATACCGACTTTTGCGACAGATACAAGGCTGGGAACACAGTGGGAGGCTGTTGCCAATAAAGCTGACCAGTGGTTAGATGTTGATTTAGGTGGAAAAGCAGATATAAGTAAGGTGGTTATTAACTGGCAAAATGATGCAAGTTATGGTGCAGCATATCAACTGTTTGTGTCTGATGATGAAATTAATTGGACAAAAATTTACGAGACTACTAATGGAAATGGTGGAACGAAGAAGCAGGTGTTAAAAAGCGATGGCACTGTGGACTACAGTTATTATCAGGACACCATTAGTGAAAATGGCAGTGAAGGTTACAAGCTTACAAAAAAGAACGGAAGATATGTAAGAGTTTTAATCAATTATAGCAAATCCCAGGCGGGTTCAGCCGATAAGAAGTCAGGTTGGGGAGCTTCAATTAGAGAGATAGAAATTTACGGAATCGGAGACGACAAATGCATTGATCCTGTATCTGATGCGGAGAATATTGCTAAGGGTAAAAAGGTAGAAGTTACATCGTATTCAAAACCATGGTGGGCATCAGAGCCACTTGATGGATCAAATGCTGTAGATGAAAATTATGATACATACTGGTTGTCAGAGGGAAATGATGATGTACAAAGTAAATGCAATCAGAGTTTAACAGTGGACTTGGGACAGGCATACACTCTTGGAAGAGTGTTGCTTCAGTGGCAGGTGGAGTACGGAAATATTTGGGATCTTCAGGTTTCCTCAGACGGTAAAAACTTTAAGACTGTATATAGGCAGCTGCAGGGAAATGGAGAAGATGAAGATATAAGATTTTATGCTGAAAATGTAAGATATGTTCGTATGCAGGGGATTCTTATGGGAAGAGGTTCAGGATATTCCATTCGTGAACTTAAGGTGTATGAATATCAAAACGGTGATGAAAAAGTTACAAACAAAATTGGTGAAATTCCAAAGAAAAAAGTTGTCACCTTAGGAAAAGGAAGCTATGTAATTGATGATGCAAATCTTTTGCAACCTCGTGAACCTAAATATATTTCTTCAAAAATCAAAACGCCGATACCATCTAATGACTGGTGGACGTCTATAATATATACAAGGTACAGTGATGTTATGCCGGCACTTCCTATGGCATATAAATATTCGTCTACAGGATTATCAATGTATTATGCAGACGGACTTTATAATCGTGCTGATAATGGTGGAATGGGTGTAGACAGTCGATTTTTTGATGTTACACTTAACTCTTCTGATATTACGGGAAAGGCAAGTGCAAAACTTGATGGCTATGGCGACTGGTCAGTAAATGTAAAATATAGTGATAATGACACAGCAAAAATGGTGAGTACACTAATAAAGGGTTCTCCTTATGCATACACTACATTTGCAAATCCTGATTCAGCTGAATTAAATGTAAATAATTTAGTGAAGTTTTTAGATAAGAATGGTAATGAAGTAATTAAAGAGGACGGAAAAAGTGTAACAATAGATCACTTTATTGTAGAAACGCAGAACGAAAGTGAAGCACCGGGAGATGGAAATAAAAAACAGTTCCATTATTATGGAGTATATTTACCGGAGAATTCTACAATTACAAAAGTAGGAAGCAAGTTGAAGATAAAATTAGGTGGCAATCAGAACTATGTTGTAGTTGGGGCATTACCTGTAGAAGAACCGATAAAGTTATTGGCACCAAAGGAAGAGGCTGATAATATTAAAAATCCCGAATCCTTAAGAGATGGTGACGCAGTAAAGCAGTTAGAGTATATGTACAAATTTGCTTACTCATATGTAACAGATACAGTTGTGGATTATACATATGATGAGGCAAAGGGAGTATGTAAAACCGATTATAAAGTTACTGTTTCACAAAAGAGAACAGGAAATGGAATTTCAAATGCAACTCTTATGTGCATGATGCCTCACCAGTGGAAATACTCAAGTGATTCGTACAAAAAAGAAAATGGAAATGCACTGATTTATACATCTTCAAGAGGAGATTTACGTATACATGAGGGAAATAGTTTCTCATACAGTCAGAAGTTTAATGGAATAATTCCACAGTATACTACACCGGAGGAGTCTGACAGTTATAATAAAGAATGGATGTATGCTTATTTAGAGCAGTTTACAGACACTGCACTTAAGTCATATTGGGTGGCAGATCCATATTGGGAAGGAAAAAAATCACATCCTATTGCCATGGGAATTCTTATTGCAGACCAGTTGGGAGAGTATGAGACAAGAGATAAACTCATTGATGTTTTAAGAAAAATAATGGAAAATTGGCTTACATATGATGGAGATGAAGATTATCCATATTATATGTATTACCACACAAGCTGGGGGGCTGTAAGTGGTGATGGTGGAGATCATGGCATGGCAATAAATTTATCAGATCACCACTTCCTTTGGGCATACTTTATATTCCCGGCAGCAGTTTTGGCATCCTATGATAATACTTTCGTAAATGACTATGGTGAAATGATAGAACTGCTTATTAGAGACTGTATGAACCCTGATAAGGATGACGAATTGCTTCCGTTTATGCGAAATTTTGATGTATATGAAGGACATTCGTGGGCTGGGGGCTACGGAGATAATAATAGTGGTAATAATCAGGAATCCGCATCAGAAGCTACATTTGGATGGGCAGGTCTGTATTTATGGGGACTTGTTACAGGAAATAAAAAGTATGAAAATGCAGGTATATGGGGATATACCTCCGAAGTAAATGCAATTGAACAATATTGGTTTAATATAGATAAAGGTACTGCAAATGACAGTCACAACTGGGCAGAAGATTATGGTACAAACGTATATGGAGATTCAAGTGTTAACAGTATTCCATACATAGGAATGGTCTGGGGACTTGGATATACCAATGGAACATATTTTTCAGGAAACCCATGTTGTATTATGGGAATTCATATGCTTCCGGTTACACCTGCAATAACCTATATGGGATATGACAAAAAAGTAGCAGGAAAAATATGGACTGATTACGAGAAGGTGCAGAAGGCTTACCAAAACAAGGTTGCGGCAGAAGGTAATTCAGATCCTGAAGGCTGGTATCACATTCTATGGCCATTTATGGCTTTGAGTGATTCAAATGGGGCAGCAGAGCGTTGGTCAAAAGAATACAAATCACATTTGAATGAAAACGGAGATTATGTGGGAGGAGTGCTATCCACTGACGAAATGTTTAACTCATATTGGTACATCCAAAATATGTGTGCAAAAGGAAATATATGTACAGATATCTGGAGCAGTAATTATACCGGGTATCAGGTATTTGAAAAGACCGTAAATGGAAAAACAGAGTATACAGCGCAAATATGGAATCCAAGTGATAAGGTTATTACAGTTGATTTTGTAAATGCAAATGGAAGTATGGGCAGTGCAAAAGTACCGGGACATGCTCTTGTAACAGTAGACCCTGCAAAGAATGAAGATAAAACCAAGGATACAACATATGTGCCATACGAAAGCAGAAATAAAACATGTGATATTCCGGGAGTAGTTGAAGCAGAAGATTATGATACTAATTCTGGATGTGAACCAACTGAAGATAATATAGAAGGCGGATACATTGGTTGGATAGATGATGGGGATGCTCTTATATATAATGTAAATGTGAAAGAAGAAGCAGACTATGTTGTTGACTACCGTGTCCAATGTACAGATAAGGGCAAGAATAGTGCAATTAAATTAAAAACAGATAATGACAGTGATTATATTTTAACTACCAAGTTAGATAATTCAACAGGTGAATGGAAAAATGTAAAAGACAGCAAGACCGTACACTTAAAGAAAGGTCAGTATCAGTTGAAACTGCTTATGGTAGATGGTGGATTTAATTTTAACTATGTAAAGATATATAAGGTTGGAACAAAGCCACCTACGGCGGCATCCGATGATCTGACGCTTGCAGATTTGACAGGATATCCTGAAATAAACCTTAGCAGTGCAAAGGTAATTGATATTTCATCAGAGGTTAATGACAGTAACACCGGTGATAAAATGATAGATGGAAATTATGAATCCAGATGGGAGTCAAAGTCTGAGGATCCACAGTATTTTACAATTGATCTTGGAAAGTCAGAAGAAATTGGTGGTATAAAAATTTACTGGGAAGCTGCGGCGGCTAAAAATTATACAATACAGACTTCAAATGATAATAAGAACTGGACCACAGTATTTGTCAGAACCAATGGAAATGGTGGACAGAAAAATGGAGACCAAAACAGAAATTCAGGTCTTGAGTCCATTTCATTTGATAATGTTACAACAGCAAGATATGTGAAGATATATTGTAGTGAAAGATTAACGGCATATGGGGACTCAATTTATGAGATAAAACTATATGGCAGAGGTAAAGATCAAATTGATACTCCGCAGGAACCGGAGACAACGAAACCTCAGGTGACTACAAAAGAACCTGTAACAACAAAGACTCAAGTGACAACAAAGGAACCTGCAACAACAAAACATGAGGTTAGTACAACTAAAAATACAGAGGTTCCTACAACATCTGATTCCCGCAGGGACAATCGAAATGAAACAGTTACTACCCATAAGGAATATCAGGTAACATGTGTTGGAATGCCAATTCCACACGGAAAAGGATTTAAAATTCAAATTGGTAATTTGGTATATAAAGTAAACAGTACGAAACAAAGGTCGGTAAGTGTTATAGCAACAACGGATAAAAAAGTCAGAAAGGTTTCAATACCAAGTTATATAACCTATGATAAAGTTATATATAAGGTTACAAAAATAGGTGATAAAGTCTTTAAAAATAAGAAAAAACTTAAAACGGTTACCATAGGAAGAAACATTGTTTCAATTGGTAAGAAGGCTTTCTACAACTGTAAAAAAATAAATAAAATTACAGTTAAGACAAAAAAACTAAAGAAGGTTGGAAAACAGGCATTTAAAAAGATTAAGAAAAATGCAATAATAAAACTTCCGGCAAAGAAAAAGAAGAAATATGCTAAGTTTTTTAGAAAATAAATAGCTTGGTGTAATGTAAAAGAGATAGTGAGAATAACTCTCTATCTCTTTTTTATAACTCACTTATTTTAAGTCAGCAGGAAAAACAATATCCTGCTGATTTCTTATTTTATCCATAACCTTCAATGCCATAAGAGAATATCTGATATTTCTATCATTATATGTTCCTTCATTAATCAGAGAGAGCCATTCCTGTATTTCATAAATCATATCATCTTCGTCAAGTGCGAAATCAATTTTTTCTTTTGTACTATCATTATATATAATTTCCACTTCTCTTGGTTCAGGAATGTTATTTATAATTATGGCACCTTTTTCTCCTTGAATCTGACTTGGAAGCATAGAATTAGTTATTTTAGAATAAGTCACTTCTGCCAGCATGTCGCTGTATTTGGCAATCATAGTTCCCTGACCGTCAATGCTTTTAGGGAGAATTTGTGCAAGAGAAAATATTTCCTCAGGAAGTCCGAATAATTTAACCAGCGGATGAATGCAGTACACTCCAATGTCCGTAAGAGAACCATTTGAAAGATTTTTGTTGAAAGCATTTTCAATAATTCCTGATTTGAATTTATCATAGCGGGAGGAATATTGGCAGTATTGAAATGAAACTCTTCGCACCGGGGCAATCTTTGGGAGGGAATCCTGTATAGCTTTAAACCCCGGTCCAAAAACATTTCGCATGGCTTCCATAATAACCACGTTATGTTTCTTTGCCAGAGATACTAAATCCTCCAGTTCTTTAAGATTGCTGGTAATTGTTTTTTCAATTAAAACATGTTTCCCATGCTCAATCATAAGTTTTGCCTGAGAGTAGTGGAGGCTGTTTGGGCTTGCAATGTACACCGCATCAATTTTATTACTGTTGGCCAATTCATTTAAATCCGTAAAAATCAACTTTCCATTATGCTTTTTCGAAAACGTTTCACCTTTTTGGAAATCCCTTGAATATGTTCCAACATAAGAAAAATCATTACATTTAAGTCCCGCTTTAAGAAACCAGTCCACAACAAAATTAGTTCCTATCGTAGCAATTCTTACCATAATATATCCTCCGTAAATTACATCTTATTATATAAAAATTATAGAAGATATGAAAACAAAATTCAACTTTAACTAAAGGCTAAAAAAGTTTTTTTTTTTTCATAATAAGATATAATATATACAGGTAAATATCATGAAAGCGAGAGGCAGAATTATGGAAATGAATATTGAAGTAAGAAAATATAATGACAGGGATATTCCTGCAATGATATCCATTTGGAATGAAGTAGTTGAGGAGGCAGTAGCATTTCCTCAGGAGGAATATTTGACTGATGAGAATGGAAAAGACTTTTTTGATTCCCAGACATACTGTGGTGTGGCTGAGGATAAAAATACAGGAGTGATTCTTGGGTTGTACATACTACATCCAAACAATGTGGGACGTTGCGGACATATAAGTAATGCAAGTTTTGCTGTATCATCAGGAATCAGAGGACAGCATATTGGAGAAAAATTGGTTCGCGACTGCATTCATAAAGCACGCGAGGCAGACTTTAGAATATTACAGTTTAATGCCGTTGTGGCAACCAATGTTCACGCAAAACATTTATATGAAAGACTAGGATTTAAGTGTCTTGGAACAATTCCAAAAGGATTTAGATTAAAGGACGGCAATTACGAAGACATATGTGTATACTACAAAGAAGTGTAGGGGAGTGAGGTAATAGTGAATATTATAGAAATTACAGATTTTGATGCCAAAGAACTGGATATATATGCCCGTCTTAAAGAGGCAGAATTATTAAATGGATTTGGAAAAAACGGTGGTATTTTTATAGCAGAAAGTCCAAAAGTTATAGAAAGAGCCCTGGATTTTGGATGTGTTCCAATTTCAGTATTGATAGAACATAAGCACATAAATGGTGAAGGAAAATCAATTCTTGAGAGATGTGGTGAAATTCCAATATATACAGCAGAGTTTGATGTATTAACTAAGCTTACCGGATTTAAACTGACAAGAGGCATGCTTTGTGCCATGCACAGACCGACAATGAAAAGCGTGAATGAAATCTGTAGTGGGGCAAAGAGAATAGCCATACTTGAAAATGTAATGAATCCAACAAATGTTGGGGCAATTTTCCGTTCTGCAGCAGCTCTTGGAATTGATGGGGTTCTTCTTACAAAAGGATGCAGCAATCCCCTATACCGCAGGGCAATCAGAGTCAGTATGGGCACGGTATTTCAGGTGCCATGGACATTTTTTGATCCTGATGACAATTGGCCGGAGGACGGAATGACAACCATGAAGAACCTTGGTTTTAAAACCGCAGCAATGGCACTTACTGACAATTCCGTAAGCATAGATAATGAGCAGTTAATGTCAGAAGAAAAACTGGCAATAATTCTTGGAACAGAAGGAGAAGGACTACTTAATGAGACAATTGAAAATTGTGATTACACAGTAAAAATACCAATGTCCCACGGAGTTGATTCTCTGAACGTGGCCGCTGCAAGTGCAGTGGCATTCTGGCAGTTAGGATGTAAATAAAATCCTGCGAACTGTTTAAATTCATTGTCATATAATACTGAATCCAATACAGGTAACAGATTTGACAGACAAATAAGGTTAAATATCAGCCCAAATACAAGGGTGTTTAATTCGTTTGGTCAAAATACATGTGCCTGTTGCATACAAAGAGGTGCATGGATAAGTGCTATTTTTTCAGCGGCAATGACCCGGAGTATACCCCCTCAGGCAAATGCCTTTGTTATTATAACTCAGGGAAGAAGACCCCAGCAGATGTCGGCAGTTTAGGATTGAAGCCGCCTACAGGAGGGAATTTAACTACAACAGCGGCAGGGGAGCAGGAGAAAATATTGCCTGGGGACAGAGAAGTCCGGAAGAAGTTATGAATGGTTGGATGAACAGTTCAGGACACAGAGCAAATATTCTAAATCCTAATTTTAAGAATATAGGTGTTGCCTATTATGTAGGAAGTAATGGAAGAACATATTGGACACAGTTGTTTACGTACTAGAATAAAAATGTGTTGCATTTATGGAATCATAAATAGGACACTTTTTTTGTGGCGCGAGCAGGTGGATAATTGAGATAAAATAAAATTTGTGGTGTATTCATCTCTGGTACAAGATAACGACCGACGAAAGTACGGGTATATATATACTAAAATGAAGCTTGTAGTGTATTAATTCTAAGTACAAGTTGACAATAGACAAAAGTACGGGCAGGGACAAACAAAAACAAAGCTTGTGGTGTACTCATCTCCGGTATAAGCTCTCAATCCACAAACAGTACGGGCAGAAACAAGCTAAAATGGAATCTGTGGTGTACTAAACTTCAGGATAAGATAATAACCGAGAAAATTACGGGCAGAAAAAAGCTAAAATGAAATTTGTGGTGTATCCATCCCCAGTACAAGATAACGACCGACGAAATTACGGGCAGAAAAAAGTTAAAATAAAATTTTTGGTGTATTCATCCCAAGCACAAACTCTCAACCAACAAAATTACGGGCAAAAGCAAGTTCAAAATCAAATCAATACTGTACTCTCACTAAAAACTTTCTACTCCACCTCATATCTATAATAAGTACAACTTTTTACAATTCTAAACCCAAGTTTCTCATATAGGTTACAGGCGATAACATTTTCTTTTGACACATGAAGAATAGCCCGGGAGTATGTTTTGGATAATTCATCCAAAACAGCTTTTAGCATCTCGGTACCATATCCGCAACCACGATATTCATCAAAAATTTGAATATCATAGAGACATATAACATCTTTGGCAATAACCTCAGTTTTGCAAACCCCTACATTCATATCTGTGGCATAGGCAAAAAATGTCTGATTACTGTATTTAGTAGTAATTTTAGAGGTTGAAATATCGGAATAATCATCAAGATTTAATTCCATTAAATGTTCAGTTGAATCATATTCAAAGCCAAAATGTTTTGCGATTGCTATACCCGATTTGTTTTTAGAAGAAACAGGGAGAAAAACAGCATAACCTTTGTAATCTGACGAAAACAGGTTAAATAATTCTCTGGCAATTCCACGGTTCCTGTATTGAGGACGGATTAACAGACAGATTTCAACAGTGTCGTCTCCCTCCATATATAATGCAAGATGTCCTACGGGAGTGTCCGTGGAAACATCAATGGCATAGTACAGGCAGGGCTTATCTGTGTACAATGAAAAGTCATCTTCAAGAAAATTTGGGTGATCATTAATGCCGTCAAACTTACAACATAACTGCCATGTTTCGTTGTAACATATATCAAATAAATTTTTATCTATTTCGAAAAATTTCTTTATAACAATGTCTTTCATATATTAAAGCCTCCTTCTATAAAGTATAGCAAAGAAAATAGAAAAAATACAGCAGGTGTGGTATATTAAAAAGGCATTGACAAAGACTATAGGAATGAAAGGAATATAAAAATGTTAAAGATAGGATCACATGTTGGAATGAGCGGAAAGGATATGCTTTTAGGTTCGGCTAAGGAAGCATACTCATACGGAGCAAATGTATTTATGGCATACACGGGGGCACCACAAAATACGAGAAGAAAAGATGTTAGCGAATTAAAAATAAAAGAGGCATGGGAATACATGAATGAGCATAATATTGAAGAGATTATTATTCATGCTCCATATATTATAAATTTAGGTAATACCATTAAGCCTGAAACATATGAAATTGCGGAAAAATTTCTGGCTACAGAATTGGAGAGAACAGAAGCAATGGGTAGTAAGGTCATGGTTTTACATCCCGGTTCCCATGTTGGCGCAGGAGTAGATGCAGGAATCAATCAGATTGTAAATGGATTAAATAATGTCCTGACAAAAGACACCAATGTTTATGTTGCACTTGAAACAATGGCAGGAAAAGGCAGTGAAATAGGAAGAAACTTTGAAGAACTTGCCAGAATATATGACGGAGTAGTTCACAATGACAAGTTGCGCGTGTGCTTTGATACGTGTCACGTAAATGACAGTGGATATGATTTGGTGAATGATTTAAGCGGAACATTGGAACAGTTTGACAAAGTCATTGGAAAGAATCAGATTGCCGTGTTCCATATTAACGACAGCAAAAATACATGCGGAGCATCAAAAGACAGACATGAAAATATCGGTTTTGGAAACATTGGTTTTGACACTTTAAAAGAGATTGTTTATCTGAAAGAGTTTGAGAATGTTCCAAAAATTCTTGAAACTCCTTATATTAAGGATGAAGAAAATAAAAAGAAGGCATATGCGCCTTACAAATACGAAATCGAAATGTTAAGGGAAGGAAAGTTTAATCCAGAAATGCAAAGACAGATTTTAGCAGATAATGAATAAAACGACATAACATAGGAAAGCGAATAAAAATGGATAATCTTATATATAGTTTAAATGCAACATTACCTGTATTTTTCGTAATTGTTGCAGGATACATATTTAAAAAATGGGGCTGGATAACTGAAGGATTTATTAAATCCGCAAATAAAATCACCTTCACGGTTACATTGCCATTGCTCCTCGTTCAGGACATGATGAATAACGATTTTGCAGAAAATTTTGAGGTAAAATATGTTCTTTATTGCGCAATCGTAACTATAGTGTGCTGTCTTGGAACAACCATAGGGGCGAAACTTTTGCTGAAGGACAAGAGTATCGTAGCAGAATTTGTTCAGGCATCATACCGAAGCAGTGCAGCAATATTGGGAGCAGCGTTTGTATTAAATATTTACGGAACTACAGGCATGGTTCCCCTTATGATAATCGGGGCAGTGCCAATCTACAACATTTATTCCGTAATAATGCTTACGGTGGAGTGTCCTCAAAAAGGCGCATCTCAGGAAAACACCCTTGCGAAAACTTTAAAGGGAATAGTAACAAATCCTATTATTTTGGGAATAGTAATTGGTGTGATTTTGTCAGCATTGAAAGTAAAATTTCCTGTTATGATTGATAACACAATTGGGAGTCTGGCAAAAATAACTACACCTCTTGCACTGTTGGCTATAGGTGGAAGCTTTGAAATAGGAAAAGCGATTGAAAAAGTAAAACCGGCAGTCATTGCCACAGCATTAAAGCTTGTGGGATGGTCAGTTATATTCCTTCCCATTGCAATAGCACTTGGATTTAGAGACCAGAAGTTAATGGCAATAGTAATAATGCTTGGCTCACCGACTACACCAAGCTCATACATAATGGCGAAAAATATGAAATCAGAAGGAACTCTTACAAGCAGTGTAATTGTTTTGACTACATTATTTTCAGCTTTTACAATTACAGCAATTATATACATCCTTAGATGTTTAGGTTATTTATAGGAGAAAACAAAATGAACGAAGTTCATTTTCTTTAAATGTTTCCGACGAATAGCCCTCGGCCGAAGGGAGGGCGCAATACATATTATAAAGGGAGGACAAAAAAATGAAGAGGGAAGAACAGAAAATTAGTTATACATGGCGACTTGAAGACATGTTTGAGAGTGATGAACAATGGGAGAAGGATTACGAAAAAGTGTCAGAGGCTTTGAAAAAGTATCCGGAATACGAAAATAAGATAACAGAAAATAAAGAGGAGTTAATAACCTATCTTTTATTTAATGACAAGGTTAATAACCTGGTAGAAAAATTATATGTTTATTCAAACCAGAAATATCATCAGGATATGTCAAATGCCAAATATCAGGCATATGCCGGAAAGGCACAGAATCTTGTAATAAGTCTTTCCGGGGCAGCTTCATTTTTTGAACCTGAAATATTGAACATGGATGAAGATATTCTTAAAAGCTGGTTAGAGGATGATAGACTTACAAATTACAGAAGATATATAAGCGAGATATTGAGAAGTAAGGAACATACTTTAGATAAGAAAACAGAAGAAATTCTGGCAAAGAGCAGAAAAATGTCTTCAGCACCGGAAAATATTTATTCAATGTATAATGGTGCTGACATTGACTTTCCTGAAATTGAAAACAACGGAGAAAAAATAAAAATTACTCATGGAAACTTTATTCCGATAATGTCCGGAACCGACAGGGAATTAAGAAAGAAGGCGTTCAAGGGAGTATACAATACTTATGGCAGTATGAAAAATACAATCGCTGCTACATTCAATGCAAATGTAGAACAGGCATGTTTTTTCGCAGATGTGAGAAACTATTCATCCACAAGAGCGATGTATCTGGATTCTTCAAATGTGCCGGAAAGTGTATACGATAATCTTATAGGAACAGTTCACGAGCATATGGATCTGATGTATCGATATGTTGATTTGAGAAAGAAAGCCCTTAAAGTGGATGAACTTCATATGTATGACATTTACGCACCAATAGTTGATGTTCCGGATAAAAAATATTCTTTTGATGAAGCAAAGAAAATGGTTAAAGAAGGTCTTGCACCGATGGGAAAAGAATATCTGGAAAAACTTCAGGAGGGCTTTGACAACCGATGGATAGATATTTACGAGAATGAAGGCAAGAGAAGCGGAGCTTATTCATGGGGAGCCTACGGTACCCATCCATATGTTTTGTTGAATTACCACGGAACATTAGACCACGTATTTACTTTGGCTCATGAAATGGGCCATGCCTTGCATTCATATTATTCTGACAAAAACCAGCCTTATATTAATGCAGGATACAAAATATTTGTGGCAGAAGTGGCATCAACCTGTAATGAGTCTCTGCTGATCCATTATTTATTAGGAAAGACTGAAGACAAGAAGACAAGAGCATATTTAATCAATCACTTCTTAGAGCAGTTTAAGGGAACACTTTATAGACAGACAATGTTTGCAGAGTTTGAGAAAATAACTCATGCCATGGCAGAAAAAGGTGAAACATTAACAAGTGATGTACTTTGTAAAGTATATTATGGTTTGAACAAACTTTACTTCGGTGAAAATATAGTGCTGGATGAAGAAATTGCACTTGAATGGGCTAGAATACCTCATTTCTATAATCCTTTTTATGTTTACCAATATGCTACAGGAATGTCAGCGGCAATAGCATTGTCCCGTAAAATAATGAAGGAAAAAGAAAAGGGAGTGGAAGACTATATGAAATTCCTGACCGGTGGAAATTCAAAGGATCCAATTGACCTTTTAAAACTGGCAGGGGTGGATATGAACAGCAAAGAGCCAATAGAGCAGGCACTTAAACTATTTGAAGAACTCCTTGATGAAATGGAAAAATTAATTTAAAAAATACTAAAGGAAAAAATATGGAAATTTTTAGAGATACAAAAGGCTTTATATTTGATTTGGATGGAACATTAATTGACAGTACAAACGTATGGGCTGACATAGACGAAAAGTTTTTGGGAGACAGAGGCTTTGAAGTTCCGGAAGATTATATGCAGATTATTTCACCAATGGGAGCCTACCGCACAGCAGTCTACACAATAGAAAGATTTAATCTGAAAAATGAAACGCCGGAAGACCTTGTAAATGAATGGTTTGAAATGGCAAAGGTCGAATATCATAACCACATTAAGTGCAAGCCTTTTGTAAAGGATTTCCTTCAGAAGGCACATAACAGGGGAATAAAGATGGCAGTGGCTACTTCTTCAGACAGGGAATTGTTCATTCCTACATTAGAGAGGGAGAACATTATTGATTATTTTGATGACATTGTAACTGTAGGAGAAGTAGAAAGGGGAAAGGAATTTCCTGACGTGTATTTGGAAGCTGCCAAACGCATAAATGCAGATGTAGAGGAAAGCGTAGTTTTTGAGGATATACTGACAGCCATAAAAGGGGCTAAAACAGGAGGCTTCAAGGTTGTGGCAGTTAGCGACCCAAAATCTGAAAACATACAGGAACAAATAAAAAAGACCGCAGATCTGTATATTAATTCATACAGGGAAATTCTGCTGGTCTTATAAGACTATGTTTTAATACTATTTTGATTTCTTTTTTTGAAATGGGATCTGAGCCAGTACGATTGCCACGAAAATTAGGGCACATCCAAATAACTCGCGGGGTCCCATTTTTTCATTTAAAATAATCCATCCGGCCACAACCGAAAATACTGATTCAAGGCTCATAAGAAGTGAGGCAACAGTAGGGTTTAATCCGTTTTGTCCGATAATCTGAAGGGTGTATGCAACACCGCATGACATAATACCGGCATATAAAAGACTAATCCAGGCAGCACTTGTAGTCATGGTAGGAGCCCACTGGATAATACCAGCTATGGAATGTTTCATATCTACTATAAACATAGGTACAGCGGTAATAATTCCACAGGTTAAAAATTGTATAAATGACAATCTCACACCGTCAACTAGAGGTGAAAAATGGTCTACCACAAGAATATGACCTGCAAAAATAAATGCACAAATCATTACTAATCCATCTGAAAGTCCAATGCTAAAGGAACCTTTAATACACAGGAAATACAAACCTGCTACCGCAAACAAAACACCAATCCAGATATTTAACCCACATTTCTTTTTGAAAAATAATCCTAATATAGGAACGAGAAGTATGTAACAGGTAGTAAGAAAACCTGCCTTACCGGCTGAAGTTCCAAGGTAAATGCCTAACTGCTGAAGGTTGGTTGCAAGGCATAAAAAAATACCGCATAAAATGCCACCCTTAATAAGAGTTCGCTTTTCTTCCTTTGTCTCAGGTTTCATTGTACCTAATCCGATTTTATCCGACACAAACATTATTAAAAGAATGAAAGCAGCACCGATAAATGAACGGATGCAGTTAAAGGCATATGGACCCATTGCATCGCCACCGGTACTTTGGGATACGAAAGACACACCCCATATAAATGCTGTTATAATTAATATTAGTGAGTTGCGGATTTGCTTTTGTTTCATTTGTACTACCTCGTGTTTATTATAAAACTATCGCCAAGGCGACAAGGTTTAGTTTAGCATTTAATGGAAATAATGGCAATATGGGTGGTTACCATTCCACAATATATTAGATTAAGAGCAGTTAATGGAAAGAAGATAAGCAATTGGTCTAAAGTAAAGAAAATCAAAATAAAAAAATAGTAAGTATATAGGTAATGGTATTATTACCATATTAAATTATTATAGAAAAAGATGGAACAACATTTACGTTATTCCATCCTTTCTTTTGGTTTAAGCAACGAAACACTTCTAGCATTTCCTTTCTTAATATTTTTTAATAATGTTGCCTTTACATTTTGGGTTACTTTCCAGCATAATATCTATTACTTATAGGTTACTTTCGAGTTACCCGACAGTTACTTTTACTGTTTTCTGACGTTCAACCCCCTTTATTTATGGGCATAATAAAAGCGTGAGACGGGTTGCGGGTGTCCGGTGGACACCTCTTTGCGAAGCAAAGAAGCAACGACCGAGGCGGCAGCCGAGAAATCGAACCTTCGAGCCCAGGATTGGGCTCGATTATGCAATAAAAATGGGCACCTGATAAGGTACCCATTTTTATTGCATAAAAGAAGCGCGAGACGGGGATCGAACCCGCGACCCCCTCCTTGGCAAGGAGGTGCTCCACCACTGAGCCACTCGCGCACTACTTTATGTGTTTGTCACATGCAAAAATTATGATACTATATATAGTTGTGATTGTCAATAACTTTTTTGAAAAAATTAGAAAAACAAAATTAAAACACTTTTCTAAAAAATATTACCCTATATAAAAAATGAATACTAACAAATAAATCTTTACAGGTGTATAATACCACTAATTGTTTAAATGAGTAAAGAGAGGAGAGGTTAAGAAATGAAAAGGTCGAAGAAATTTAGTGCAATTATTTGTGCCATTGCAATGATAGTATCCACAATTGCATACTATCCAACAAACAATGTAAGTGCAGCAACTTATGATTCACTTACATACACAACATTAGACAGCAACTTAAGTTACTGCATAGTCAGTCAGAGTATTGAAGGCTGGAGTGCTCCGTTTTATGGTGATGGTGGAGTAACATTCCAATTAATTTATTCAGCAGACAACAAAAAGGCCGACACAAAAATATCAATTAATGGAACAGAAACAACTTCAGGTGCAGTTACTTTTTATGATCAGGGAACAGTTAAAGTTAATCCACAGTTGTTTGAGGATAATGCTTATACTGAAATGGTTATAACTACAACAACAGGTTCTGCGACAATTGTATTTAAAAAGGGGAATCCATCAGGTGGTGGAGAAATAGTTACAACTACAAATAGTTCAGGGGAAGTAATAACACCGGGGCAGGGTACAACCAATCCTAGTGGAACGGAAACAACAAAACAATCTGAACAGACTACAGCAAAACCTGCAACATCATTACCTAAGAGAGTATTTGGACTTGATGCTGTTAGTAAAAGTGGCTCGGATACAATTGAAAATGCAATTATGTTTGCATGGGCAGGAGCCGATGACACAGCAAATGTAGCTGGATATGATCCAACGGTTACAGCAACAGTCATTTATATTTACAAGGATGGAAAGTTAGTTACAAAGATTGGCAATGCCACAAAAGGCGGTGTAGTAGGTGGACTTTCAGCAGGTTCATATACAGCGCAGGCCGCAAATGTAAACAGCATGGGAGAAGGAGAATTATCAGAAACAGTTAGTTTTACAGTAACAGGAGCAACTCTTAATTACACATATCCTGTTAGCTGCATAGGTCCAAAAACACCGGCGGGATTAAGTTACATTACAGGAAATCCTAAAGTCCCTGCTGACAATCCGGCACAGGCAGACAATAAATTAGGTGTTGCATGGGCACCATCATCAGAAGCAAGTATTCCATCAGCAGATTCATCAGTTGTAGGTTACAATTTATACTTATTTGATGCAAAGACAGGTACACCTTACAGACGTGTATATGTAGACGGAATTACCAATTCAAATGTTATATTGGAAAGCGTATCGGCAGGTGAATATCTGGCATATTTATCAGCAGTAGATGCACAAGGTAGAGAGTCAACGTTGGCGGCAACATCATTTGGTCAGCCATCAAAGGTTACTGTTAAAGGTCAGTTTATAGATAATGCACAGTCATTTGACAAACCAAATCAACCAACATTACCACTTGGACTTTCAATTTTAACAGAAGGTATAGACTATGGATTTACTATTGCATGGTCTGATGTGGCAGATTTAACAGGTCAGAGATTAAATCTTTTTGTAGATGGTGTTTGCATTAAGGTAGGAATCAATACAGATGTGGCGAGTTACTATGAAAACAGACTTGCTACAGGTACATATGAAGTAGAAGTAAGATCACAGTATACAAGTAACAATGTAGAATCATTTGGATTAAAGAAAACTGTGTCAATTAAGGCAGACCCTGGACTCTCAGTAAGAACACCTGCAGAACTTGCAGACCCTGCATATTCAGAATACGAGGAACCAACTACAAATCCAACAACTACTGCAGAACCAACAACTACTGCAAAACCAACTTCAGAAAATGAAACACCAGTAGTGGAGACAACCCCATCAGGTGAGACAACACCTGAAATAGGAACTACAACTGGGAAAACAGAGACAACATCAGCAGTAGAAACTACAAAGCCAAAGAAGTCAGATGCAAATGTAGAAACAACAGCTAAAAAACAACCAAGTCAGATTACAAAAAATTCACCTGTAAAGGTTGGAAAGGCAGTTGTAAAAAAAGCAGTTAAGAATAAAAATGCTAAGAAAATAAGTCTCAAATTGAAGAGAGTTAAAGGCGCAATTAAGTACAAAGTACAGATTGCAAAAGATAAGAAATTTAAAAAGATAATAGTGACAAAAACAACTAAGAAATTGGCATATAGTGTATTAAATGGCAAGTTCAAAAAAACTAAAAAATTATATGCAAGAGCAAAAGCCATTATTGTAAAAGAAAAGAAAATTTATCAGGGTAAATGGTCAAATCCAAAGTTGGTTAAGATAAAAAAATAAAAACATATACATAAACAGTTAAAGGGAAGGGAAAACTAAAATCTGGTTTTCTCTTCTTTTTTTGCATGGAAATAGACAAACAGTCATGTTTGTGCTTTAATATACTTTGTAAAAACATCGGAGAAGTAAATATGAATTTGGATTGGACAATATTAAATAGAATACAGGGAACTATGAATAGTGGGTTTATGGATATGATTATGCCAAAGATTACTCTTTTAGGTAGTGCCGGCATTATATGGATTGTTATAGGAGTGGCATTATTAATATCAAAAAAACATAGAAGAATAGGTTTTTTGGTGCTCATTGGATTACTGTTGGAATTGATTATTGGCAATGGCATATTAAAAAATCTTGTGGCAAGACCAAGACCATGTTGGTTAAATCAGGATTTTAAGTTACTCGTAGCAGTGCCTAAGGATTATTCTTTCCCATCAGGGCATACATTTGCATCAGTTATTGCCACAACCATATTGTGTTTGTATAAAAAAGAGTGGGGTTGGTTTTTTATACCACTGACAGTTTTAATATCATTTTCCAGATTGTATTTGTATGTACATTTCCCATCAGATGTATTGGCAGGAGCAGTGCTTGGAGTGATTATAGGCTATATAACTTATTATGTAGGAAACAAAATCATAGATAATATTATTAATAAGAAAAAAACAAGAGGTGAAATAATATGATGATATCAACTAAAGGCAGATATGCTTTAAGGGTTATGATAGATTTGGGACAAAACAGCAAAGACAATTATGTGTCATTAAAAGATGTAGCAAAAAGACAGGACATCTCAATGAAGTATCTTGAGATGATTGTATCTATGCTAAACAAGGGGAACATGGTTAAAAGTCTTAGAGGCAAAGCCGGTGGTTATAAACTGGCAAGAGCTCCTAAAGACTATACAGTAGGTTCTATTTTAAGATTAACGGAAAAAACTTTGGCACCGGTTATGTGTATAGAGGAAGGACCGGAGTATTGTGAAAGAT
>OBKI01000471.1_pt1 | contig 27180 bp, 14 predicted proteins | sample 1519731 | NCBI WGS metagenome assembly OBKI01 (sample SAMN00265070, study PRJEB22529) | human gut metagenome
TCTTGTACGCGAGTACCCGTCTGTAGACAATCCCATCATATCAGTATCCTGCTCCTATCCGGGTGCCAACGCCGATGTCATCGAGAACCAGATAACGGAGCCTCTGGAGCAGAACATCAACGGTATTCCCGGCATACGCTCCCTCTCCAGTGTCAGCCAGCAAGGCTCATCACGCATTACAGTAGAGTTTGAGCTTTCCGTTGACCTGGAAACCGCCGCCAACGACGTACGTGATAAAGTGTCGCGTGCACAACGCTATCTGCCTCGTGACTGTGACCCTCCTACCGTATCAAAAGCCGATGCGGACGCCACCCCTATCCTAATGGTTGCCCTCCAAAGCGACAAACGTTCCCTACTGGAGCTCAGTGAAATAGCCGACCTGACTGTCAAGGAGCAGCTTCAGACTATTTCAGATGTAAGTAGTGTAAGCATCTGGGGAGAAAAGCGCTATTCCATGCGGCTTTGGCTGGACCCCATCAAGATGTCCGGCTATGGAATCACTCCTCTGGATGTAAAGAATGCGGTGGACAACGAAAACGTAGAGCTCCCTTCCGGAAGTATCGAAGGAAACACTACCGAGCTCACCATCCGTACGTTGGGTCTGATGCATACAGCCGAAGAGTTCAACAATCTTATCTTGAAGGAAGACGGTAACCGTATTGTCCGCTTCAGCGACATTGGACGTGCCGAACTGGGACCAGCCGACATCAAAAGTTATATGAAGATGAACGGTGTGCCCATGGTAGGTGTCGTAGTAATTCCGCAGCCAGGTGCCAACCACATTGAAATAGCCAACGCCGTATATGACCGCATGGAGAAGATGAAGAAAGACCTTCCCGAAGATGTTCATTACAACTACGGTTTTGACAATACCAAGTTTATCCGCGCTTCTATCGACGAGGTGAAGCAGACGGTGTATGAGGCCTTTGTACTGGTTATCATCATCATTTTCCTCTTCTTGCGCGATTGGCGTGTGACGCTTGTGCCATGTATTGTAATCCCCGTTTCGCTGATTGGAGCTTTCTTCGTCATGTATCTGGCCGGTTTCTCCATCAATGTGCTCTCCATGCTTGCCGTGGTGCTTGCCGTGGGCTTGGTGGTGGACGACGCCATCGTGATGACGGAGAACATTTATGTCCGCATCGAGAAAGGGATGCCACCGAAAGAAGCCGGCATAGAAGGAGCCAAGGAGATTTTCTTTGCCGTCATCTCCACTACCATTACGCTGGTGGCGGTATTCTTCCCTATTGTATTCATGGACGGTACGACAGGACGACTGTTCCGCGAATTCAGTATCGTGGTCTCCGGTTCGGTGATTATCTCCTCCTTCGCCGCATTGACTTTTACGCCGATGCTTGCCACCAAACTTTTAATCAAAAGGGAACAGCAGAGCTGGTTCTATCGCAAGACCGAACCTTTCTTCGAAGGGATGAACCGGATATACAGCCAGTCACTGGCTGCCTTCCTGAAACGGCGCTGGATTGCCTTGCCCTTCACCATCGTCACCATCCTGCTTATCGGAGTCCTTTGGAATACTATCCCGGCTGAAATGGCGCCATTGGAGGACCGTTCGCAAATCAGTATCAATACAATGGGTGCCGAAGGAGTGACTTACGAATATATCCGCGACTATACCGAAGACATCAATCATCTGGTGGACTCCATTATCCCGGATGCAGAAGCGGTCACGGCGCGTGTGTCCAGTGGTAGCGGTAACGTACGTATCACACTGAAAGACATGAAAGACCGTGACTATACCCAGATGGAGGTTGCCGAAAAGTTGTCGAAGGCAGTGCAGAAAAAGACCATGGCACGCTCTTTCGTACAGCAGTCCTCCTCATTCGGAGGACGGCGCGGCGGTATGCCCGTGCAGTATGTATTGCAGGCAACCAATATCGAGAAATTGCAGGAGGTGCTCCCCAAGTTCATGACGAAGGTCTACGAAAATCCGGTATTCCAGATGGCAGACGTAAACCTGAAGTTCAGCAAGCCTGAAGCGCGCATCAACATCAACCGTGACAAGGCGAGTATCATGGGCGTAAGCACCAAGAACATTGCCCAAACTCTGCAATACGGCTTGAGCGGACAGCGTATGGGCTACTTCTACATGAACGGAAAGCAATACGAGATATTGGGCGAAATCAACCGCCAGCAACGCAACAAGCCCGCCGACCTGAAAGGTATCTATATCCGAAGCGACAACGGGAACATGGTGCAGCTGGACAACCTGATAGAGCTGACCGGCGGTATCGCCCCTCCGAAACTGTACCGTTACAACCGTTTCGTGTCCGCCACCATCTCCGCGGGGCTTGCCGACGGGAAGACCATCGGGCAAGGACTGGACGAAATGGACAAGATTGCCAAGGAGACACTGGACGAGACCTTCCGTACCGCACTGACCGGAGACTCCAAGGAGTATCGCGAAAGCTCCTCCAGTCTGATGTTCGCCTTCATCCTTGCCATCGTGCTGATTTACCTGATTCTGGCCGCCCAGTTCGAGAGCTTCAAAGACCCGCTGATTATCATGCTGACGGTGCCTCTCGCCATTGCCGGCGCGCTGGTATTCATGTATTTCGGAGACATCACGATGAATATATTCAGCCAGATTGGCATCATCATGCTGATTGGTCTGGTAGCAAAGAACGGTATCCTGATTGTGGAGTTCGCCAATCAGAAGCAGGAAGCGGGTGAAGACAAGATGCGAGCCATCAAGGACGCCTCCCTGCAACGTCTGCGCCCCATCCTGATGACGAGTGCCTCCACCATCCTGGGACTGATACCACTGGCATTCGCCACCGGCGAAGGCTGCAACCAGCGCATCGCCATGGGTACTGCCGTCGTAGGCGGCATGCTCATCTCCACACTGCTGACGATGTACATCGTGCCTGCCATATATAGTTATGTATCAACGAACCGAAGTAAACTGAAGACCGAATGAAACGCATTGTTTTAATTTTCATAGCCACTGCCTGCACAGCGCTGGGCCTTTATGCACAGCCTGCGCCTACCTACACCTTGAAGTCCTGCCTGGAGCAGGGATTGCTGAACAACTACTCCCTGCGCATTGTCCGCAATGAAGAGCAGGTCAGCAAGAACAACGCCACACTGGGCAATGCGGGCTACCTGCCCACACTGGACCTCTCCGCCGGCTACAAGGGAACCATAGACAATACCGAGACCAAAGCCCGAGCCACCGGAGAGACAACCAAGGACAACGGAGTGTTTGACCAAACTCTCGATGCAGGCATCAACCTGAACTGGACCATCTTCGACGGTTTCAACATTACCGCCAACTACCAACGGCTCAAGGAGCTGGAACGCCAAGGCGAGACCAATACGCGCATCGCCATCGAGGACCTGATAGCCAACATAGCCGCCGAATACTATAACTATGTGCAGCAAAAAATCCGCTTGAAGAACTTCCGTTATGCCGTATCGCTATCCAAAGAGCGCCTGCGCATTGTGGAAGAGCGTTACCACATCGGTAACTTCTCGCGCCTGGACTACCAGCAGGCCAAAGTGGACTTCAATGCCGACAGTGCCCAATACATGAAACAGCAGGAACTGCTGCACACCTCACGTATCCAGCTGAACGAACTCATGGCAAACAAAGATGTAGACCAGCCGTTTATCATACAAGACAGCCTCATCAACGTGACCGCCTCCCTGAACTTCGAGGAGCTGTGGAACGCCACCCTCACCATCAACGCCTCACTGCTACGTGCCGAACAGAACAATACCCTGGCCCGTCTGGACTACAAGAAAGTCTGCTCGCGCGACTACCCATACGTGAAGATGAACGGCGGATACGGCTACACCCTCAACAAGTATGACATCTCTGCCAACAGCCGCCGCAGCAACCTCGGTCTGAACTTCGGCGTCACGGTCGGCTTCAATCTGTTCGACGGCAACCGGCGCCGCGAACGCAAGAATGCCCGCATTGCCGTGCAGAACGCTCGCCTGGAACGGGAGCAACTGGAGCAGGCCCTGCGCGCCGACCTCAGCAACCTATGGCAGGCCTACCAAAACAACCTGCAAATGCTGAACCTGGAACGCCAGAACCTTGTGGCTGCCAAGGAGAACCACGAGATTGCCATGGAACGATATATGCTGGGCAACCTCTCGGGAATCGAGATGCGCGAAGCCCAAAAGAGTCTGCTGGATGCAGAAGAACGTATTCTCTCCGCAGAATATGATACCAAATTATGTGAAATCTCCCTACTGCAAATCAGTGGAAAAGTAGCGCTCTATATGGAATAAGCAATATAATCCGTACCTTTGCGCCCGATTTATCAGAATTGAAGCATAATGGGATTATTCATCAGAAAGCCATTCGAGGCACTGCAAGCGGAGGCGAATGCCTCCGGAAAGAAAACATTGAAACGTGTACTTGGTCCGTGGAGCCTTGTTGCCCTGGGCGTGGGAGTCATCATCGGAGCGGGTCTATTCTCCATCACCGGAACGGTGGCGGCAGGCTATACGGGACCGGCCATCACACTGTCCTTTGCCATTGCCGCACTGGGATGCTGCTTCGCCGGACTATGTTATGCGGAATTTGCATCCATGATACCCGTAGCCGGCAGCGCATACACCTACTCGTATGCCACGATGGGCGAACTCATCGCCTGGATTATCGGGTGGGACCTGGTATTGGAATACACCGTAGCCGCAACCACGGTAAGCATCAGTTGGAGCCGCTATCTGGTCGTCTTTCTCGAGGGACTGGACATACATCTACCGCAAGTCCTCACCGCCTGTCCCTGGGATGGTGGAGTCGTAAATATCCCCGCCTTCCTTATCGTCGTGCTGATGAGCCTCTTCCTGATACGGGGTACGGAAGGCAGCTCCATCTTCAACGGCTTCATTGTATTCCTGAAGGTTTCCGTCATACTGATTTTTGTCATACTCGGCTGGAAATACATCAATACCGACAACTATACACCTTACATCCCTGCCAATACGGGCGTGCTGGGCGAATATGGCTTCTCCGGCATCCTGCGAGGGGCGGCCATCGTATTCTTCGCCTTCCTCGGGTTCGACGCCGTGAGCACAGCTGCCCAAGAGACGAAGAACCCGAAGCGGAACATGCCTATCGGCATTCTGGTCTCCCTGCTGGTATGCACCGTGCTCTATATGGTTTTTGCCCACGTCATGACGGGAGTGGCACACTACACCGCCTTCAGCGGACAGCAAGGCATTGCTCCCGTTGCCATAGCCATAGAGCACATGGGGCAGGCTGATGCGGCAGGTATCATCCAGCCGGACTATCCCTGGCTGAACCGTGCCATCGTGCTGTCCATTCTGTTCGGATATTGCTCCGTCATCATGGTGACGCTGCTGGGACAGAGCCGCGTATTCCTGAGCATGAGCCACGACGGGCTGCTGCCTCCTTTCTTCTCGCATATCAACGAAAAGTTCCGTACTCCGGCACGCAGCAACCTGCTCTTCATGGTACTTGTGGGCCTGCTGGCAGCTTTTGTACCCGCACGGCTGGCCGGAGAGATGACAAGCATCGGCACGCTGATGGCCTTCACGCTGGTCTGTGCCGCTGTACTGGTAGTACGCAGAACCATGCCTGACGTGCCCCGTTCCTTTAAAACCCCACTTGTTCCACTTATCCCCATACTGGGTATTCTTACTTGCCTTTGCATGATGTTGTTCCTTCCTGCCGATACATGGATACGCCTGGTGCTGTGGATGCTCATCGGTCTGGACATCTACGTGGGCTACGGCATGAAGCACAGTAAGCTGGAGCATGGAGGCGACACCCGCCACGGGCAGGTGACCTTGAACATGATTGGACTTATCCTTGCCGTTCTTTGTGTCATCACCGGACTGTGGCACCAACAGACTGTGGGATGGGGAGAAAGCAAAGTGCTGCTGATTATCTCGTTTGTTTTCGCATTCACGCACTGCGCTTACTATATGTGGAGAATCTGGAGGAGATAATAAGCCCTAAATCTCCTCCTTTAAAGATAAACAATCTTTCATCCAAACTACCCCAGCACCCACTTGGTCCGCTTCCCGAAACAACGGTATGCCATTGCCACCAGAAACCAGGAAGTACAGAAAGCGACGACTGCGGCACAAGGTATCTGAAGATAGATAGGAACATGGATAGCACGCATCAGGACTACGCTCGGTCCGGTAAAGAAATAGTGTATCATATAGACTCCAAAACCACAGAGCGTCAAGTTTGCCAATGCTTTCTTGATGCGCTCCGAACGGAAATTGGCCCGCTTGCAAAGCATAAACACGGGGATGGTCATCATTACTACATTCAGCGAACAGTAGGTGAAGAAGAGTTCGAGCATCTCATCCGTAAAATCCGGCAAGGAGGTCATACGACGGAAACCAAGGAATGTCACGGCATAGCCAATGGCAAACATGGGAATGCCGATGCCACAGAGTTGCCGGCCCGTCCAGTTATGGTTCCTCAGATAATGGCCCAACAATAGGTAGCCGTTAAAACCGGCAAAGTAATACAGCATACCGAACGAGTTCCACGAGCAAGTCCCCCAAAGGTACGGAGCGGCAAACTCGGTATAATAAGGCAGCAGCAGTGTCACTCCCCATGCTGCAAGAAACCATAGTTTGGCACGTTCCGAGGCCTTCTCCACCCATGCCGAGAATATCGGAAGATAGAGATAAAGCCCTATCAGCAGATAGATATACCACATGTGTACATCCAATAGAGAGAAATTAAAAGGCATTTCTGCAATATATCCCAGGCTCACTGCCAGAGACTGGCGCATCACTTCCTCACCCGAATAAGGGAAGAAATCCAGAATCACTTTCGGCTCCACTCCCAGCAGTCCCGTTATCCAGGGGAACAGATTGTAAATCACAGACCAGATGAGGAAAGGAAAGAATACGCGGGGGATACGTTTCTTGTAGAATGCCGAGGCGTCACCCCGTACCGGCAACAGCAATGCACCGGTAATCATTACAAAAAGCGGTACGCAAGGACGGAGCGCCGCACCGTAGACAGCTCCCCAGAACTTGATGTCAACAATGTCGGGCGATGTGCCCGGATAGAAGTTAAAAGGGTCTGTGCAATGGCAGCAAACTACTGTAAACATTGCAACAAGGCGTACCACATCCAGCCATACGATGTGTTGTGCCGGAGTTTGTCGTGTAAGAGTTGGTTCCATGTTTTATTAAATAGGTTGTTTGGAGGGCTAAAGATAAAGAAGTTAACCGAGAAATGAAAAGGAGAATGTAACAAAAATACGACAACAAACGAGTTTCAGTTTTATTCTCCTATAGAGAACAATCTGTTTTATCAAGGCAGAACAGAGTGTTCCAATAGGGAAGAACACTTTGTTCCAACATGAAAGAACAGTTTGTTTCTTCCTATTGAAACAATTTGTTTCAACATAAAGGAACAGTTTGTTTTGCTTGATGAAACAGAGTGTTCTATGCCGCGAAACACTTTGTTTTCCCCTACAAAACAAAAAAGCCGTAACAAGATTTTCTCCGTTACGGCTTTCCTTATATTATGCCTTTCTAAAAGGCTTCTGTTTTACTTGCTGCAATTCCAGGGCTTCAGTTGCTTGAAGAAGTCGTTGCCCTTATCGTCCACCAAGATGAATGCAGGGAAGTTCTCCACCTCAATCTTCCAGATAGCTTCCATACCGAGTTCGGGATATTCCACGCACTCAATGCTCTTGATGTTGTTCTGTGCCAAGATAGCGGCAGGACCACCGATAGAGCCCAAGTAGAAACCGCCATACTTTTGGCAGGCATCTGTCACTTGCTGGCTGCGGTTACCTTTGGCAAGCATAATCATGCTGCCGCCGTGGCTTTGGAAGAGGTCTACATACGGGTCCATACGTCCGGCAGTAGTCGGGCCCATGGAGCCGCAAGCCATGCCTTGAGGAGTCTTGGCAGGACCGGCGTAGTAGATGGGATGGTCTTTGATGTACTGCGGTAGGTCTTCGCCACGGTCCAGACGTTCTTTCAGCTTGGCGTGTGCGATGTCACGGCCTACGATAATGGTTCCATTCAGAGACAAACGGGTGGAAACCGGATACTTGGTCAGTTCCTTCAGAATATCGGCCATCGGCTGATTCAAGTCAATCTTCACCACGTCGCCTTCACCGGCCTTACGGAGTTCTTCGGGAATCAGTTCACCCGGATTGCTGTCGAGCTTTTCAATCCAGATACCTTCTTTATTGATTTTACACTTGATGTTACGGTCGGCAGAGCAGGAAACACCCAGACCCACGGGACAGGACGCACCGTGACGCGGCAGGCGGATGATGCGGATGTCGTGAGCCAGATACTTGCCGCCGAACTGGGCACCGAGGCCAATCTTATGAGCTTCTTCCAGTACCAGCTTCTCCAGTTCCACATCGCGGAAAGCGCGGCCGAACTCATTGCCGGTAGTGGGTAGGTTATCGTAGAAGTGGGTGGAAGCCAGTTTCACAGTCAACAAGTTCTTTTCGGCAGAAGTACCGCCGATAACGAATGCGATGTGATAGGGAGGACAAGCTGCCGTACCCAAAGTCTTGATTTTTGAGATAAGGAAGGGAACCAATGTTTCGGGGTTGAGGATAGCCTTTGTCTCCTGGTAGAGATAAGTCTTGTTGGCAGAGCCACCACCCTTGGTTACGCAGAGGAACTCGTACTCCATACCTTCCGTAGCTTCAATGTCAATCTGTGCGGGGAGGTTGCACTTCGTATTCACCTCATCGTACATGGTGAGGGGAGCGTTCTGAGAATAACGCAGATTCTCTTCGGTATAAGTCTTGTAAACACCCAGTGAGAGAGCTTCTTCGTCACAGTAGCCGGTCCATACCTGCTGTCCCTTCTCACCATGGATGATTGCCGTACCCGTATCCTGGCAGAAAGGAAGTACCCCCTTGGATGCTACCTCGGCATTGCGCAGGAAGGTGAGTGCCACGTATTTATCGTTGTCGCTTGCCTCGGGGTCACTCAGAATCTTAGCAACCTGCTCGTTGTGCGAACGACGCAACATGAACGATACATCACGGAAAGCCGCATTGGCCATTGCCGTCAAACCTTCTTTTTCAATCTTCAAGATAGGTTTTCCTTCAAACTCGCTTACTGACACGTAATCTTTCGTAAGCAGATAATACTCAGTAGTATCTTTTCCCTTCTCGAACATGGGTTGATACTTGAACGGAGGTGTTGTTGCCATAATTACTCGTATATTTAATGTTTAAAAGTGATTCGGGTAGCAAAGACAGCACAAAACCGCCTTTACCGAGCAAAGGTAAAAACTATTATTGAAATAATTCTTTAATTAGAGTAAAAACGCAACAAATCATAATTAATTTTCTGACACCCGCTGCATCCGCCCTATCAGTTCATCGCCCAGCGCCGTCTTCACCTCAATGTGTTTCAGCACAGCCATTACAAACGGATTGCTTTCAAAGTCGCCGCGTACCTGCTCAAAATCGAGTTCCTTTTCCAAGCGTGAGCCGTCAGCTCCAAAGCCCGTCATGGAAGCCAGTGAAAATTCTTTCTTAGCATCCTCATACACCATGCGGTCGAGGCCAACTACTGCTTCTTTCCATTTTTCGACAATATGTATGACGTCTTCTGCCGTCATACCTTCCGGCTTGATACCATAGAACTCTTCCAACTTCTCATACGCCCAGGTCCATTCGTAGGTATAGTAGTTGCTGTGCATCTTCTCAAACTCGGCATTGATAGACTTCAAGCGATTGACTTTGCCGGACTCAATACCGTCTATCAGCGCATCTATCTCACTCTTTGGGGCTATCAATCCGGAAATATCCACCCATTCGCCGCTGCCAATGGCAGTATCGGGCTTCAAACGGGCACGTATTTCTTCATTGCTCCGGAAGTCAATGCCTTCCAAGCGCTTGATGACAGAGTTTCCGAGGAACTTATGAATGGCTATTTCATAGAAGCGGATACCTTTCACCAAAGCCGAGTTACGTATCTTCGCACTATGGAAAGAATAGATATCCGAAAGCTCGCCACTGGCATGACGCAGATTCTGCAACGTCTCCCGTCCCTTGAACATTTTCTGCACCGTGTAGGGGCTGAGAAGATTATAGTTGATGTAATCCAGTTTGTTCGGGTCGGTACGCCCGTCACGTTTCGGCCACTTCTGGGCATCACGGATGGTACCCACACTACGCAGGTTGACACCGGGTACAAGGTAGGTGGTATTATTCTGCTCTATCAAGTAAGAGAACGGCAGGTTCGAAGTATCAGAATGGTTGACATGGCGCCCCATTACCAAGGAAAACGCTCCCACCCTTGCAGGCCACAAGATGTACGAATCGGAAGTCGTCTTGGCACCACGCTCCAAAGTGCCTTGATGGATAGGCCCTAACTTATACATATGGTTGCTCTGATTGGACCCCGAACCGGCATTCATAAAGGAAAACATACCGGCAATCAGCAACGTGGATTTATGGTGTGTCACCGTATAAGGTCCGGCAAAAATAGCGCACGCCTCCCCGTTCTCTCCCTGGCAGTTGCTGAAAAACAAAGAATCCGAGGCAGAGTAGTTGTGTCCCAACTTGCATGCCTGCCCCACGAAGCAGCGGCTCAGCATAGCTCCGTCATCTACATGAGACCCGGTAGAGATGATGAAATCATCACAAATCACCCCATGCCCGATGTGTACCGGCGCCACCTCGTTGCTGTTGATGCTTCCGTTATACAGACGGCATGTACCACAGATGCGGCAATAATCACCGATGCGCACATTCTTTATGGAACCGGTGTTCAATATCATTACATGGTTCCCGATGCTTCCTACAGCAGAAGCATGTTTGTTGGAATAAAAATCCGTGATTTCCTTCATCCGTGCAATCAGCTCCGGGCGATGGCGGTAAAGCGCCAGAATATAGGCTTGGTGTGCGGAGAGTTTATCATTAATCAGCACCTCACGGCCTCCCGTCTCATTCAGGACAGACACTTCTACCCCGTTACCGAACTTCGACACACCGTCTACCAGAATAATATCCACATTCTCAATGAAGGTGTCATGCCCTATTTCATAATTGGCAATGTAGTTCTGGATATTCTCAATGCAACAGTTATCTCCCACCGTTACATTATGCAGCGTCACATGCCGCAAACCGGAATGCTTCCTGATTCCTCCCGGCAACATAAATTCTGAATGGAACACTCCCAAACGCACCTCACCCGAAAAACGGGTATGATGCACAAATTCCGTTGAGAACTCTTCTGCAACGGTTACTTTCCCCCAATCATCAGCCAGACATGACTGGCTCTTCAACCGGAGAATTTCATCTTCGGTCAGTCTTCTGTAATTCATCCTTATAACGAGTTATGAGTTATGAGTTATAAGTTATTGCCTTTGCCGGCACTACCGATTCAAACCGCTGCCAGCAAATAACTCATAACTTATAACTCATAACTAAAATTAAACTTCTTCTTCGTAGGTCTGATAAAGAAAGTCATTATAGGGGTACTTCTGCACGTGCAATTCCTTCACACGCTGATAAACTACACTCTTCAGTTCCTCCATATTGATTTTTTCGCGAGCAGAAATAAAGAGGCAGTTATCCTCCATCTTAGCCATCCACGTCTTCATCAGTTCTTCGAGTGTCAAGTTTTCCTTGGTTCTGGGGGTAAGGTCGTCAGCCGCTTTCTCTATATAAGTATAAGCGTCTATCTTATTGAATACAAGAATCATGGGCTTACCGGCGGCACCGATATCTGCCAACGTCTTGTTCACAACTTCTATCTGTTCTTCAAAATCCGGATGAGAGATGTCTACGATATGCAACAGCAAGTCCGCCTCGCGTACCTCATCCAGAGTAGACTTGAAGGAGTCTACCAAATCTGTCGGCAATTTACGGATAAAGCCCACTGTATCAGAAAGCAGGAACGGCAGGTTCTCAATAATCACCTTACGCACCGTAGTATCCAACGTGGCAAACAGCTTGTTCTCGGCAAAAACTTCACTTTTCGAAAGCAAAGTCATCAATGTGGATTTTCCCACGTTGGTATATCCCACCAATGCCACACGAATCAAGCGTCCACGGTTCTTCCGCTGGGTAGACTTCTGCTTGTCAATCTCAGCCAAGCGCTCCTTCAACAATGACATACGGTTCAAGATGATACGGCGGTCCATCTCCAGCTGCGTTTCACCCGGACCGCGAAGTCCCACGGAACCTTTACCTCCACCGGCACCGGAGCCACCACCCTGGCGTTCCAAGTGGGTCCATAAGCGTTGCAGACGGGGCAGCATATACTTGTATTGCGCCAACTCCACCTGCGTTTTTGCATTGGCAGTCTGTGCACGCATGGCAAAAATATCAAGAATGAGCGAAGTACGGTCCAATATCTTAATCTTCAACTCCGCTTCAATGTTACGTATCTGTTTCGCAGAAAGTTCATCGTCAAAAATCACCATACCGACTTCACGTTCGGCTTCTTCTTCATTCCGGATATACTCCTTAATTTCTTCCAGCTTGCCCTTGCCGACGTAAGTCACGGAGTTTGCCTGGTCCAACTTCTGAGTAAACCGCTTTACGACTTCCGCCCCGGCTGTCTCAGCCAAGAATGCAAGCTCGTCCAGGTATTCGTTGGTCTTTCGCTCATCCTGAGTCTTCGTGACAAGCCCTACCAATACCGCTGTTTCTGCCTGTACTTCGGAGATTACAAATTCTTTCATTGCCATTGTTTCTATACCTTTTATATATTCATCCATATTTAGGGTGGGCAAATATAACGATTTTCAATAGGATTCAACAAAAGAAACGACATAAAAAAGCGGGATTGTCCCTTACATCAGGACAATCCCGCTCCATTATATCTGAGATTCACTATATTCCGCAACGAACAGTCAAGGTATCTCCTTAACAACCGTTTAAGGAATCCAAACAACAATTACCAAGGATAACCTTCATTCCAAACAAAAGCCACCGTTTCATACCAGCCTAAGCTGACACTACTTCCACCTCCGTCATAGCCGACCAAAGCATTGATTACATACATATTGCCGTCATTCGTGAAAGAGCAGTTATTCTTGCCGGCTGTGTATGCAAAGTAGTAATTACCGTCATCAGCGCTTGCTTCGCCCATTCTTTGGGTGGTTGACGGGAAACCTACGGCTTTGCCATCAGCAGCGTTGACAATGAACTGAATATGGTATCCTTCTTTCAGCGTAACCCCAGTTGCTCCGGCTGCCGTTTCCGAAATATAGTAGGGGCTTACCAAGCGATATAAGCCATCGCCACCATCAGCTCTTTGAACTTCGACCTTTACACCGTTGCCAACCAGTCCTTCATCGCCAATCATTCCCGACCAGCTTGAATAGAACTGTACGCTACCGGCAGAAACCCAAGCATAAGATTTACTCACCTTTACAGTGCTCACTGCAACACCGGAAGCCGACCGGTTCAAGCTGTCTATGGCAAGTGTCGCCGAATAGGACACGCCTACCTTTATGTCTCCCACAGATACTTTGTAAATGGCAGTGTTGCTACCATCTGCAAAAGTAACTTCGGACGGGCCACTCAATGCCGCATCGCTAAACGTTGCTTTCACGGCAACGGTGGATGTCCCGGACTTTGTATTGCGAGTCATCGGGACATTAATTTCAGTCAAAGTTTCTGTTCCCGCTACAGCATAAGTAGCCTCTTGCTGGTCGAAAGAGTATTTCGTTTCAGTGACTGCCGGGGCATTGTCCCAATAGCCGTCTGTGCTACACCCGGCGAACAATATTACCACGGCCAGCACAGCCATTGATTTCATTGATTTATAGAGTTTCATATAAATACGGTTTTCAAGTTATTACCTTATTGAATTAATTATCTGCTACCGGAGATGGAATCACAGTTACGGGATTATTGTCCTCAGAAGAGATTAAGGCGTTGGCCTGTTCTTCACTTTCAGGGATACGGTAAATCAGAGTATTGTCCCCTGCCGGAACATTGAATACATAGGCAGCGGGAAATCCTGCCCCGCGGCGGTCGATGCCCTTATTCAGACGCTGGATGTCAAAATAAGAAAGCCCTTCACCCCACAACTCTATGCGACGTTGCATCCAAACAGCATCTTGTACGGCTGTCGCACTGGAAGCTGTGCATACATAGGCCGGATCACGGTAATCGTTCACGAACTTCTGCAAGGTAGCTGCGCCGTTCGCCGGGTTTCCACCCATTGCTTGCGCTTCGGCCAAAATAAGGTACATCTCTTCAACACGCATCAACGGGATGTCACTTGCATTGGTGCTTTGAGCCATCACACCCTTATAAGGCCCATACTTCATCTGGCAATAAGCAGGACAGCCATACTTTGCGGCCTGGGCAACCTGAGCTTCATTCAAATTCGGTGACTGCTTGTTGGCATCAAGCCACCATCCCTTACGGACATCCGTAGCAGGTATCTCATTGAATAACTTCTTACTGATTGTACGCCATGCACCTACCGAAGCATATCCGTAGTTCAAAGAGCCCATGTGTGAAGCAAAGTTCACAATACCTGAAGTCACCACACGGTCAGTCTCTGCAATTACGATGCCCCACATCCATGAGTGGTCAGCACTATCTGTAAATCCGGGAGCGCTGACCTCATTTCGGCTATAGGGAGCTCCACTGCCGTCAATTGCCTTTTGGGCATCAGCAGCTGCCGCACTCCAATTCTGCATCGTCAGATTAACGCGAGCACGCAAGCCATAGGCCACCTCTTTGCTAATGTAACGCTTATCGTTACCACGAGTCTTGGTAGTGCTTTCGAGCAAAGAAACCGCATTATTCAAATCAGCCATGATTTGGTCGTAAACCTCCTGCACCGTGCTGCGGGCGCAACCATTGGCTGCAGCCTCGTTTGCATTCTCACTGGTAATCAGTGGAACACAAGGAGCGCTTTCATGTCCCTTGTAAGTATGCTGATACATCTGAGCCAATACGAAGTAGTCGAATGCACGAATAGCCAAAGCCTGTGCCAAATAATACTTCAAGGCATCCTCTTCCGTGGCCGGATCAATGGTTCCAATCACGGCATTGGCTGTATAAATCTGATTATACATCGTACGCCATACCATGTTTGTGCCGCGGTAATTGAAAAAGATATCTTCAAAAGTCATGAAACGAGTGTACCAATTATACCCATTATCAGGTCCTATCATATCCGTACCACGGCTGTCAAAGCCCAACATGAGCGAGCCGTACCCGAAGTCATCGTGTCCGAAAGAGGTCGGTATCGCATTGCCATATACGCTGAACATGGCGGTGATACCCGTTACGCTCGCAGAAATCATTTCCGGATCAGCGGCTATTACATCTTCTTTTTGGTCGCTCGTGATTACAGAACCCAAAGGCGCAGTATCCAAATCGTTACACCCCACAAGCGAAGCACCCAGAAGTGCTGACGCTATCATTTTAAATTTTATATTTCTCATTGTTATTCTACTTTAAATGGTTATTGTTTAGAATGTTAGCTTGATACCTCCCGAGATACTGCGTAATGCACCGTAAGTGGAGGTTGTAGAAGACACATAACCTTGGCGCGGATCCAAGCCTTTGCGTGCTGCAAACAATGCCACATTGTCGGCGGCACCATAAATGCGCAATGACTCAATTCCCATACTGCGAATCAACTTTTTGGGCAAAGTATATCCCAATGTGATATTATTTATGGATAAGTAATTGGATGAAATGAGCCAACGGTCGGAAGTAGAGTTCGCATCATAGTCCTCCGTAGCGCACAAGCGGGGCACGTCTGTGTTTGGATTGTTAACCGTCCAAGCCTTGGCAATATCCTTATGCCAGTTCTGACCGGCATTGCTGGCGCTACCACCATGCATCAGGTCCTGATAAGTATAATCCCATACTTTACCCCCCAGCTGATAGGCCAGCTGAATGGAGAAGTCAAATCCGTGGAAATCCAGACTGGTGCCGAAGCCACCGTAAACAGTAGGCAGCAAGTCACCGGTTCCTTCCTTGAAGTTGGAAGCTATTGCATAATTTGAAGTAGTATAGGCTACGCCATCTTCATCTTTGGCCCAATAAAGTGCTTGACCTGTAGCAGCATCTACTCCAGCATATTTCACGAGATAAAGTTGATACAGGGATTCACCTTCGCGATAGATACGCGAACCGCTAATCAGCTCTCCTTTCAAATCAGGATGCAGCTCGTTGATTTTGTTTTTCAGGAAAGTACCATTGCCGAAGAGGCTCCACTTCAAATCGTTTGTCTCGATAATATTGTATGTCAATTCCAACTCTACACCTGAATTGGTCATCGAGCCGATATTCATCGGGATGGAAGCATAACCGTTTGAATTGGCAACTGGTTTATTATAAAGCATGTCAGTTGTCTTACGACTGAAATATTCCACCGTACCTTCCAATTTGTTTTTGAATAACGTAAAGTCCAAGCCGATGTTGAAAGAACTGCTCTTTTCCCAAGTGATGTCCGGGTTGCCTTTGTAATAAAGCGTACCGTCAGAGAATACACCGTCAGCACCACTCATGGTATATTGATCCATATATGGATAATAGTTCTGATAACCGTTTCTCAGCAAGGCATCGTTGCCTTGTTGCCCGAAAGAAGCTTTGAACTTCAGCATATCAACCCATTCCACATCTTCCATAAAAGCCTCCTTGCTGATGACCCAAGCTGCACTGGCCGACCAGAAGTTACCCCAACGTTTATCGGGATGGAAACGTGAAGAAGCATCACGACGGAAAGAAACGCTCCCGAAGTATTTTTCATCGAAATCGTAGTTAATACGTCCGATGATACCTCTCGTGGAATATTCGTCACGCTTACCGCCTCCGCGCTTGTTGTCAATGGAGTTGTTCACTGTAAAGTCGAAATCCTTATAGATATTCTGACCGGTAGCATAACTTTCTTCATAGCGGTAGTCATAACTTTCATATCCCAACAATACGTCGAAATTGTGCAGGCCGAAACTCTTCTTGTAAGTAGCCAGATATTGCTGGTTGAAAGCCGACGTTCGCATATGTGTCTGCTGTACAGATCCGCCATAGCTTGCCGATTGCCCATAATACTTATTACCCAAATAGTGATAACGTGTATTGTCGATAAATGCGCCCAGAGAAGCGGTCAATTTCAATCCTTCAACCGGAGTAAGTTCAATGAACCATTTGCTGTTAAGGATGTCCATCAAGTATTCTTCTTTGTCATAAAGAAGTCCGCTCGTCGGGTTAGACATAGACATCCAGTTACGGGTACTGTTTGTGCTACTGCCGTCACCATAGTCATAAACCACGTTCCCCGAGTTTTTGTCGTACTTCAACGAACCATCTGCATTGCGCACATACATCGGATAAACCGGTGCTATCATATTGGCCATCAAGAAACTGTTGCCGGAAGACGCTGACGCATCAGAGGTTTGATCACCCGGATATTTGCTCTTGGCATTCGTATAACTTAAGCTGGTACCAAATTTCAGCCACTTCTTTGCCTGATAGTCCACATTCAAACGGGTAGAAATACGGTTGAACCCGGAATTCTCAATAACGCCGTTATCTTCCAGATACCCTGCGGAGAAGTAATAGTTCAAGCGGTCTGTACCACCAGATACGCTCATGTTGTACTCCTGGCGCATCTGGTTGGAGACAGTCCCTTTAGTCCAATCATCCGGAGTATAATAGTATTGTCCGTCACTATAACCCAATGTCGCGTTCGGGTTGATTTTACCATCCATACCTATCAGTCCTTCACCTTGCGGCAGGGTGTAAATTTGATAACCGATGGCTGGAAACAGCTGTGCATTGGCATAGGTGTGGGCAGCTTCGGGAGTACGCCCCAACTTATAATAAGCAGCGTTATAGTTGGCTTTGTAAAGTGTTTCCATATAAGTGGCCGGGTCTTCCATCACGTCATACTTGCCTACCTGACGCGAGTTCACGCCCCAACGTGCATCTACCGAAACACGTGCGTCGCCCGATTTACCTTTCTTGGTAGTAACCAGGATAACTCCGTTGGCACCGCGTGCGCCATACAAGGCGGCTGCGGCAGCATCCTTCAACACAGTCATTGTTTCTACATCTTGAGAGTTGATAGAAGAAATTTCTCCGTCGAAAGGAATGCCATCTACCACGTATAGCGGTGTATTACTGGAAGCCATAGAGCCAATACCACGAACACGTACCGTGGCCGAAGTTCCCGGTTGACCGTTAAAGCTTGTAGTTTGCACACCGGCTACCGCACCGGAAAGAGCATTTGATATATTTGAAACCTGCCGCTTTTCCAATTTATCAGCTTTCACAACAGAAGCCGAACCCGTAAAAGCCGATTTCTTTGCTGTACCGTAAGCTACCACCATTACCTCATCAAGCATCTCAGAATCGGAACGCATGAATACTTTTATATTCGGCTTAATATCAACCTCTTGGGTTTGCATACCGATATACGAAATTACCAAAGTTTTCGCGGAACTTGGTACGTTTGGTAATGTAAAATCACCATCTACACCGGTAATAGCACCTATTTGTGTACCTTTTACCAATACAGAGGCTCCAATAACTGGCTGCCCATCTTCTTCAGAAATTACAACACCTGTAACTTTCTGGGTTTGGGCAGTTACTAGGCCTATTCCAACAAAAAGACAGGCCAATAACAGCATTAATTTTCTTTTCATAAATTCTCTCTTAAAGTTTAACTTTACATTAATTGTTTCTTTACTCTAACAAAGTGCAAATATATTAATAAAACTGAAACGAACAACTATTTTATTGAAAAAACCTTGTAAATCTATCAATCTGTTAATTAAATGCGCTACTTTATGCTTAATAACAGATTTTTCATACTTAAAAAACCTAAACCGGCTTATGTTTGCTATCACTATGATTCTCTCTTTTAGGGCAATTTTTCCAAGAAATACACATATTTTAAAACAAAATGGTTAATAAACAAGCTGGTAAAACAGAAAACAGACCTGATTTGGAAACATATTGAGAGTTTCCGGAGGCTAAATACCGATTAATAGCTAAACACAAAAAGACACTTTTTAGAGATATTAATTCTTATTCTAATCCCATCGAGCACAGAATATCGTCTTATTTGTTATTGGTATTAATTAAAATCAAGTAAAATGAGCAAAATTATTTACAATCTAGTGTACAACAGAAAAAGAAGCCTGAATAAAAGAGGAATGGCGTTAGTGCAAGTAGAAGCCTATTTGGACAGAAAGAAAAAGTATTTTTCAACCAAAGTTTATTTAAAGCCAGAACAGTGGGATAATAGAAAGCTTATCGTGAAGAATCATCCTAATGCAGATGCGCTGAATAGATTGATATATGAGTTCATGGCTATGATAGAAAAAAAAGAGTTGGAATTGTGGCAGCAAGGAAGGCGTATTTCATTAGAGTTACTAAAGGATGTTTTGAGCACAAGCGAAAACAAAACCTTTTTTATTCCTTTTTTTAGGCAAGAGATAGTAAACTCCACTCTGAAAGAAAGTACAAAACGAAATCATCTCTCCACTCTTTCATTATTACAACAGTTCAAAAAGGATGTAACCTTTTCTGATTTAACATTCGAATTTATATCCTCCTTTGAATATTTCTTGCAATCAAAAGGCTATCATACAAATACGATAGCCAAACATATGAAGCATCTGAAGCGACATATAAATATCGCCATCAACAAGGATTATATGGAGATACAAAAATACGCTTTTCGAAAGTACAAGATTAAAACTATAGAAAACAAGCATACGCGCTTATCTCCTGAAGAGTTGGAGAAGTTGGAGAAATTAAGCTTGGCTGGCAGATATACTAAATTGCAAAAGACTTTAGATGCATTCTTGTTTTGTTGCTATGCAGGAATGAGATACTCTGATTTTATCAGTTTATCACCCGATAACATCGTGGAAATTCGTCAAGAGACCTGGCTAATTTATAAATCTATAAAGACGAGTACAGAAGTCAGGCTACCCCTTTATCTCTTATTCGAAGGGAAAGGGCTTGTTATTCTAGGCAAATATCGGGATGACTTGCAAAGCTTCTTTCATTTAAGGGATAACTCTAATGTGAACAAGGATTTAATTGTGATTTCCCGCCTAGCCGGTTTGTCAAAAAGGATTTCATTTCATACCGCCCGCCATACTAATGCGACTCTATTGATTTATAATGGAGTAAACATTACAACAGTGCAAAAATTATTGGGGCATAAAAGTGTTAAAACCACACAAGTGTATACAAATGTAATGGATATGACTATAGTACATGATTTAGAAAAGAGCCATGCACTCATGCCTTTGCCTAAAAAAACACGAACTTAGCATAGTCAATACTACACTTTCATATCATTAGTCATATACTTCTCCTTCAAAAAGCTTATATTCTTAAAGCTGTAGATAGATTTATATGCCAGTTATTGCTAATCAAGAATATGCTTTCTGTCTGATTAAGACAAATAGTTTCTTTCAATGAAACAAATGGTTTTGTTTATTGAAACCAAAAGTTTATACTATTGAAACTAATAGTTTTTGCAATCAAAACTTTTAGTATTTAGCCAAAAAACTAAAAGTTTCATTCTGGAAACCAACTGAATAAGATATATATATTGGCTAATAGAGTAAAAGAAGTAGTGTGATTTTTACGATGATTATGAAGGCTGGTAAGCGTGATAGATAGTTGTAATGTTTTTTATCTATCACGGGTATCTATCACGCTTTAACTACGTTATAATCAAAAGAATATCCATCTCCGCGTGATGGCATGACAGATGTTTTTCAAAAACAAACTTTATGAGAGATGCAAAAGCGATTTTGATTGTTTAGCCAGTCACGAATCTTTGACTTTATCGTTTTCTTTTACATAAACTTTCGTGCTTTCGCTAATAAAATGACAATATAGAGCAAATGATTCATTGAAAACTATCAGGATGATAGATATTGACAAAAGGTATTCGTCATATAAGAGGAAGAATCATTTAAAATCTTCAAGTAACGCATTAACTTTATGATATACATGTGATAACCAGGTCATTAATCCTACAAATAGTATCACAGCAGTAAGGTTTTATACATTGTTCCCCTATACATATACCTTATGAAAAAGAAAATTTCACTATAGTCATTTCTATTGCACGATATAATAGTTTGATTATCAATAAAATAAAAATATTGTAGTTCCGCGAAAACTCTGGTGATTTCGTACATTGGTATGCAGACACAAGAGGTGGCGATTAAGCCGAGTGTGAAAGTGACAATGAGAAGCAATGCAGAAGCTTTGGATGAGGTTGTGGTAGTGGCATACGGTACTGCTAAAAAAGAATCGTTGACCGGTTCTATCTCTGTGGTTGACAATAAGAAGATAGAGAAGCGCATCACAACCAGCGTAACCGGAGCACTTGAAGGTGCCGCACCGGGTGTACAGGTAAACAACACTTATGGGGAGCCTGGGGAAGCGCCTAAGATTCGTATCCGTGGTTTTGGTACATTGGTTTCAGGAGCTTCAGATCCTCTGTATGTAGTAGACGGAGTCCCTTTCGATGGAAACATGGCTGAACTAAACTCTAATGATATTGAAAGCATGTCCATCTTGAAAGACGCCGCTTCGGCTGCATTATACGGTAACCGTGCCGCTAACGGTGTTGTCATTATTACAACTAAAAGCGGACGAAACACTCACAAACCGAGTATTACGCTGCAAATGAATCAAGGTATGTATAACAGAGGTATTCCCGAGTACGACCGTCTTGATGCAGACCGCTGGATGGAAGCTACCTGGATGGCCAAGAAGAATGCCATGATGAGCAATGCCGGCATGTCGGCAAGCGATGCTGCCACATACGCCACGGGACACGTGGTTAGTGAATCTATCGGTCGTAATATCTACAATGCCGCTAATGACAAGTTGTTTGACAATAACGGTAAACTGATTGCCACTCGCCTGGCTGGCTATGACGATTTGGACTGGCAGGATGCCATCGAACGCACGGGACACCGTCAGGAATACAATCTTTCTGCCGCCACTTCGGGAGAGAAATACAACGTGTATTCTTCCATAGGCTACTTGAATGAGAAAGGATATGTAAAAGCCACAGGGTACGAACGTTTCTCCGGGCGTATCAACACTACTTATACGCCTAACAAGTGGTTCAAAGGGGGCGTGAACCTGACTGGTTCGTGGACCAAGCGTAACTATAATAGTAATGCCAACGGTAACGCCTACGCCAATCCGTTCTACATTACTCGTTATATGGCTCCGGTTTATCCGTTGTTTATGCATAATGCCGACGGTACATATCAACTGGATGCCGATGGTAATAGAATTTATGACACCACCTCATCTTATCTGAGCAACCGTAACATCGCATACGAAATGTTGTATAATAAGCAAGAAAGCGTGCGCAACGTATTGGGTGGACAAGCTTTTGCCACTATCTCGTTGCCGTATGGACTTTCATTAACCGTAAAAGGTGACCTAAATAATAGCACTTCGAACAATAAAAAATATGATAACCCCGAAATTGGTGACGGTGCTACAAATGGTGGTCGTTTGACAAGTTATGCCTACCAATACAAGACTGTGACCTTGCAGGAAATCTTGAACTGGAGCTATCAATTTAATCAGGTACACAACGTAGAAGCTATGGTGGCTCACGAGAACTATAGTTGGGAGCGCAAGTACACTTCCGGAATGAACACCGGTATGGCTGTAGACGGAAACCTTACGATGGGCAATTTCCTCAACAACTCTTATTTTGGCGGTAGCGACGATGAGGACAAGACAGAATCCTACTTGGCACGCGTGAAATATAACTATGATAACCGCTATTTCGTAGAAGGTTCGTTCCGTCGTGACGGTTCTTCACGTTTCCACAAGGACAATCGCTGGGGTAACTTCTACTCCGTGGGTGCCAGCTGGAACATGAAGCAAGAGGCTTTCTTGCAAGATGTAGACTGGTTGGATGCCTTGAAGTTACGCGCTTCCTATGGTGAAGTCGGTAACAATATGGGCGTAAGTCTTTATGGTCACATGGCCCTTTATACCATTGACAAGAACGGTGGTGAAGCCGCTTTGGTAAAACAATCACTTTCGGCACCGGACATTAAGTGGGAAACTACACAGACGGTGGATGTTGCCGTAGAGGGGCGTCTGTTCAACCGTCTGAACTTCCAAGTCGGCTATTTCGACAAACGTTCCAAAGACTTGCTGTTTGAGGTACGCCTACCGCTTTCTGCCGGTTCTTATCCTTGGGTCGATGATACTGCCCCGATGAACCTGACGCAATACAAAAATATCGGTACCGTGTCCAACCGTGGCTGGGAAATTTCTTTGAATGCCGATGTCATCAACAACAATGACTGGAAATGGAACATCGGTGTAGACGCTACTTTCCTAAAAAATAAAATCGTGAAACTGCCCGATGGAAAGGACATCTTGCATGGTATGCAAAACTACTCCGAAGGACACTCCATCTACGAATGGTACACTTATCATTTCGAAGGTGTAGACCAAATGACGGGTACTTCTCTCTATACACTGGATCCGGACAAGAAAGCCACTGCCCAAGAAGCCGGTGCATTGACGACCATCAACGGTACAGACTATGCTACCGCGACTTCATACGCCAAACGTGACTGGGCCGGTAGTGCACTTCCTACGGTTTACGGTTCTATCAGCTCAGCTCTTTCTTGGAAAAACTGGGATTTGAACATGTTATTCACTTATTCTTTAGGCGGCAAGACATACGATGGCAGTTATGCCAGCTTGATGGGCGTGTCTGAATCCGGTGCTTCCGGTAGTGCTTACCACAAGGACATCCTGAATTCCTGGAAAGAAGTTCCTGCGGGAATGACAGAAACTTCTGCCAATCGCATTGATCCGAACGGAACTCCGCGCGCCGACTTTTACAAATCGTCTGACCTGAATGCCACCAGCGACCGCTGGCTGACAAGCTCTTCTTACTTCGTATTCAAGAACCTGAACCTCTCCTACAGCTTGCCCAAGCGTTGGCTGAAAAGTGTAGGAATAGAAGGCCTTTCGCTGACTGCCGGTGTAGAGAACCTTTTCACATTGACTTCACGCAAAGGATTGAATCCGCAGTATTCCTTCAACGGAGGTTCGGACGATACATATGTGACAGCCCGTGTTTATAACTTCGGGCTGACTGTAAAATTCTAAAGGTATAACCATATAATTGTATTAGAAATGAAAAAGATTATCAATAAATTGTTCGCAGGAAGCCTATTGGCAGGCATGATGCTGGTGTCTTCTTGTGCTGGTGACTATCTGGATACAGCTCCTACTGACTCAACCGGAGCTACCGATGCCGTAGGTACTACGGCCAATGCCATGAAGGCATTGAACGGTATCGCCAAAATCATGACTACGCAGCACTATTATTTCGGTCAGGGATTTGCCGGTGAAAACAACATAATGATTCAGTATGAAAACTATCCGAGTGAAAATTACAATTACAACCTCTATGCATCAGGCTGGTCTCCCATTTTCAATCAGGAGTTCCATACACGTACCAACTCCATTTATGATGCTTACGCATGGTACTACTATTATACCATAGCAGGCAATGCCAACACCATTCTTGCCAATATAGACAATGCCGAAGGTACGGAAGCAGAAAGGAATTTTATCAAAGCATCTGCACTGACTTTCCGTGCATACGCTTTCGAGAAACTGGTACACTACTATTGCTGGCGCTGGCAAGACTCCAACAATGGTGCTTCGCAGGGTATAGTACTTCGTTTGGACGAATCTACCGGTGGACAAGGTTATGCCACATTGGCTGAAACGTATGCACAAATTTATAAAGATTTGGACGAAGCCATCATGCTGTTTGAGCAAAGCGGTATGGACCGTAATGCCTCACAAGTATGGATGCCGAACATCAATGTAGCACATGCCATCTACGCCCGTGCCGCTCTGACCAAGCAAGATTATGCCAAAGCATTGGCCGAGGCCAAGATGGCTCGCCAAAACTACCCGCTCATGAGTAATGCGGAGTATCATGCAGGATTCTGTAATCCGACCAGTGAATGGATTTTCGGAAGTTTTGGTAGCGCACAAGAGAATAACTGGTATTGGAGTTATGGTACTCAGTATGCATGCAACGGATATTATGCAAACACTCAACAGACCGGCGCAGGTTCTATTGGCCGCGAACTGATTAACCGCATTCCTAATAACGATGCTCGTAAGGCACTGTTCCTAACAGAAGACAAATTCCCCGGCTATAACTTCAATGACGGTTCAGCCATGGATTTAAGCTACGGCATTCTTGGAATGGGCGATGCAGAAGAAGCAGATGCCCTTTGGGAGGATGCAGCTGCTTATTGCCAAAAAATGGCGGTCAGTGGCCTGGAAGCTCCTTATCAGGCCGGTTATATGTATCTGGGCGGACAACTGAAGTTTTATGTATTCGACACTCCGGGTGTCAGCTACCTGCCTTTCATCCGCTCATCGGAAATGGTATTGGTAGAGGCCGAGGCTAATTACTTCTTGAATGACGAGACCGCTGCCCGTGCCGCATTGGTAGAGCTGAATGCCACTTCCGGACGTAATCCAGAATACTCTTGCGACAAGAGTGGCGAAGCTCTTTGGAATGAAATCATGGACTATCGCGAATTGGAACTCTGGGGTGAAGGTTTTGCATGGAGCGACTATAAGAGATGGAACCGCGACATAGTCCGTCACAGTTTTGCCGAAGGTGGTAATGCTCACATTTCCGTTGCAAAAACCATTCCTGCCTCCGGTGCCAACAAATGGACATGGGATGTACCTCTGAATGAAACAGATTACAACGACGAGTTGAATCTTGGAGGAAAATAATTCTACCAGAATTATTCTATAAATAAAGTGTTTTTGATGAGGTTGTGTCAAATGGCACAACCTCATTTGTTATTCCTACCTTTCGCAACAACAACCAACTTTTAAAAAACAATAACTATCAATTATCCATAATCTTATAAAAATATCGTATGTTTGCAATTAGATAAATGCATGAATATGGATTCTAAAAAACAACTCTACATCATTAGTGGTTGTAATGGTGCTGGTAAGACAACGGCATCTTATACTGTGTTGCCGGATGTTCTGGAATGCAAGGAGTTTGTCAATGCGGATGAAATAGCTCGTGGATTATCTCCTTTTAATCCCGAAAGTATGGCCATTGAAGCCGGACGGTTGATGTTGCAAAGAATCAATGAATTGCTGAAAAATCAACAAAACTTTTCTATAGAAACCACACTTGCCACAAGAGCTTACACCCGCCTTGTCCATCGTGCACAAGAACAAGGATATAAAGTCAATTTAATATATTTCTGGTTGAGTTCGCCCGACTTGGCTATTCAGCGTGTAGCCCAACGTGTACGTAATGGTGGACACGACATTCCCAAAGAGGTTGTGCTCCGGCGTTATCAAGCAGGTATCGATAACTTTTTCAATATTTATATGCCTTGTGTGGACTATTGGCTATTGGCAGACAATAGCGAAACACCCCGTATAATTGTTGCTGAAGGCGGGCGAGGAATGGAAATGTATATACACCACATCGAACGATTTAATAAAATACAAAGTTATGTCAGAGAATGAAAGAAAAGAACTGAGCGAAAAGTTACATTTCGGTTTGGCATTAGCCGAACGTCGTATGCTTGAAGAAAAAGCATTGCGCAATGAATGTATTATACAAGGCTTGCCCAATGGAGAGATTAAAAGTGTACCGGCACGTATCATGCTGCGTAGACTTTATGGAGAAGAGCTGAAACGATAGGAGTATCCACTTTTCAATAAACAGCAACCAAAATTGTCTGCACGATACGAGAATCAGCGTGGATTACCAAAGTACATTCTTTATTCCCCTGAATTATAATAAAAAATATATCCTATTCTATGTAGACTATATTCCCTTATAAGAAGTCTTCCTCATCAGGAAAATGTAAGCCCAAACAAGAAATCAAAATATTGTCTATTACATAAATCTTTGGACAAATTAAAAATCAAAATCTTAACTGAATAATTGTTTTTTTACTTGAAAAGGGCAAGTTTACGTTTTTGACATACTCTAAATAGTGGTTTTTCACAATTATAGGGTCCTTTATTCCAATTACTTTTGTATTTGGAATAATCTCCATTTATAAAATAGAGACAATTGCATGGTGGTCTATGCATAAAATGAATAAATGGGTAAGATAGTATTTAACGTGAGTTCGAAATAAAATTAGAAAATAGACAGTTGTCCGTCATTGACAAAGTT
>OBKI01000490.1_pt1 | contig 26351 bp, 26 predicted proteins | sample 1519731 | NCBI WGS metagenome assembly OBKI01 (sample SAMN00265070, study PRJEB22529) | human gut metagenome
TGATCAGGATGATTTTTGGTATTCTGACAAGATAAGTGAGGCAATTCATGAAATGGAGAAGGAACCAACAATGTTACCGAAACTCTGTTATTGCAATATTGAATTAGTGGATAAGAATAGGCGACATCTTGATGATAGAAAAATTAGCAATAGGTGCAATTTTTTTGATGAGATGTTGCTGACATATTGCGTACCAGGTTGTACTATGGTGTTTAATAGAAATCTGTTAGATATAGTAAAAAAACATATGCCTACAAAAATAACGATGCATGATTGTTGGATTTATTTTGTGTGCGTGGCTGTAGGTGGAAGAATATATTCTACAGAATCAATTGGAATTCAATATAGACAACATGGTGGGAACGTTATAGGCACTAATCATATCAGTGTAAAAAATAAATTTAAAATGATTTTGGGAAAAAGAAAAAGTCCAAGACAGCAAATGGTTGCCGAAATACTTGAACAGTTTACAGAAGATTTAAAAAATGGAAAAAATTTGGAAAGTTTGAAGATATTTTCAAAATATTCAAATTCTTTTATAAGCAAATTGAAAATTTTGAAAATTAAAAATAAAGTAGCACCTAAAAGATCATTTATAAAAGCTAAATTAATGGTTGTGTTTAATTCGCTGTAAGAGGTTGTGTAATGATAGTTTTATTATTGTTTGTTTTGATTTCAACTTATATTATTATATTTAAGAAAAAATATGCATTGTATTATTTCTTCGCAGTATATCCAGTATTACCTGATTATTTTGCAATAGAACTTGGTGGAGGGTTACCTCTACTAAAGGCGAGCAGAATTCTTATTTTATTATTGCTAATTAGTAGTTTGATATATAATAAAGGAAAAGTACATTTACCGATAAAAAGAATAAGAAGAATGAATATGTTAATTCCCTTGTTGATGTATTTTACAGGGAGAATTTTAGCAAATGCATTTTATCTATTGAGGTTATCAGAGTCAATTAATACGGAATTCTCTATTATATTTGAACAGTTGATACTTCTAATTGTGATTTTGCAGTTTATTGACGGGAGAGAACAAGTATTAGGTTGCATAAATGCGGTAGTCTGTGGAAGCGGAGTTGTAGCATGTGTAAGTATTATATCAGTTTTTATAGGGCAGAATATTTTTTACTATTTAGATAATGTTTCCAGGTCAATGTTAATGGCTGCAACTACGAGAATGGGAATAGTTAGAGCTGAAGCAGGATTTGGACATCCTGTGTATTATGGAGTATATTGTGCCCTGGTAATACCATTATCATACTATTTGTATGAAAATAAGAAAAAAAATTCATATTTAGTGATTTGTATTTTGAACATAGTAGCGTTGTTACTGACTGAATCAAGAGGATCAATAGTAGCTTTAGCATTTATGATTGTTATCGCAATAGTGCGAATGAATAAAATTAGAAGGCAAAAAATAATAAAGATAATAATAGTTACAATTGTAATTGTTGGAATGGCATTTATCTTAATACCAAATGTAGCAAATCAGATTTCAGATATTTTTAAATCATTATTTGCTATTATGAATACTAACATTGAAATAGACGATTTTGGAGGAAATTCGTCAACAGGATTAGACTCGCGATTGATTCAATTTACAGGAATATATTGGACGATTATGGGTAACGCAGTTTTTGGATTAGGAGCTTCGTGTCATACCAGAGGAGTGTTGCGATATTATAAGGATACAAAAGGATGGTTTGAGACAACAACAATAGACAACGGATTTGTAGGTTATTTTGTGCAAGAAGGAATATTGGGAACGATAGGATTTTTGGCTTTAATTTTTGGAGCAATAAAATCATCGAATAAATTATCGGAAAAAAAGGACAAATCGAATGCGAATAATGTTTTTGTTATTTGCTTTATAGTATATGTTATAGAGATGTTTAGTGTAGCAGATGCTTCTCAAATGTTTTGGCTTACAGTGATTCTGTTTTTGGCATATAATATTGTTGATTCAATACCAAGTGGAAAAATAATGGAGAAAAATAATGGCTAGTTCTTTAAAAAGGGGAATGTTGTATGTATTTATTGCAAATGTAATAAATTTATTTTTCAATTTAATAACAAATTTTATACTACCTAAGGAACTTAGTGTTGAAAGTTATGCTATGATAAAAACTTTTCAATTGTATGTTAGTTACGCGGGATTATTTCATATTGGATTTGTTGATGGAATGTATATCAAGTATGGTGGTAAGTCTGTTAATGAAATTAATAAATTAGACTTGAAAAAGAATTTATATACATTAAGAACTTTTCAAATTGTTGTTACAGTTGTTTTATGTTTACTCTCAATACTTTCAGGTGATATGGTTCTTATTTGTTTTTCAATTTCAATATTGCCTCTTAATTTAGCAAATTATTTTAAACAATTATATCAGGCAACAGGTGAGTTTTCATTATATGGCAAGATAATGAATGCGAGTACAATGTTAATATTTGTAGCAAATATGCTTGGTATTTTTGTTTTGAAGGAAGATAATGGAAATTATTATCTTGTTAGTAACCTTGTTGTTTATGTTGGAATCTGGTTAGTCTTGGAAGTAAATTGCCATAAAATAGTTGGTAGAAACATAAAAACAAAGTTTTTTTCATTTAAAGAATTTCTTGAAAATGTAAAGGCTGGGATTTTACTTACAATTGGGAATCTGTCTTCAATTTTACTTACGAGTATGGATAGGTGGTTTGTGAAAGTGTTTTTAAATACTTTTGCATTTGCTCAATATTCTTTTGCAGTAAGTATGGAGAATTTTATGAATACAGCTATTACGCCCGTAACAGTGACGCTTTATAATTATTTTTGCAAGACAACTAATATAAATCAAATTAGGAAAGTTCGAAATTATGTAATGATTTTTGCGAGTTTGATTGTGGCATGTGCATTTCCGGCAAGATTTATATTAGAAATATATTTAAATAAGTATATTAATTCATTGCAGGTTATGTTTTTATTATTTGCATCTCAAATTTTCTATATTATTATTAAAAGTATATTTGTGAATTTATATAAGGCACAGAGAAAACAAAAAGTATATTTTGTAAAATTAGTAATGGTTATTATAATTGCTTTCATATTTAATATAATTTGTTATAAAGTAGTTCAAGTGAAAGAGAGCTTTGCTGTAGGAACGTTGTTATCTGCGATATGTTGGTATTTTTTGTGTTTACCTGATTTTAAAAAAATAAAATATACTTTTAAAGAAATGATATATCCATTTATACAGATGGTTGCATTTCTAGTTTGCGGATTTACTTTTAATGCAATAGTAGGACTGGCAATATATATTATGTTTACAGTGGCTACAACTTTTATTTTGCTAAAAAAAGAAGTTATAGATATATGGATGGCGTTAGATAAAAGAATGAAAAAATAATATGAAAATAGAGTTTAAGTGGAGATGAAGTAAAAAATGACGATTGATATATTGCAAAAAATTTTAAAGAATGTACTTGCAGCGTTGTATAGACCATTTTGGGCGGCAATTCTGATATCCTTTTTGGCAATGTACTTGTATCTTTATTGCAAGAAAAATAAATGGAAAACTTTCGAAGCTTTAAAAAAAAGCATAGGAGTATGGTTTAAATCATTTAAAGAAGATATTGAATTTCGTAAGATTTTTTTCTTGATGTTTTATGTATCTATGATTTTATGCAGAACTATGTTATATAGAGATTTTTGGACAAACCCATTGAGCGATATTATGGGGGGATGGGGATTTAAGGATGCAGAAGGACAACTTACGACAGAATCAATTGAAAATATTATATTATTTATTCCTTTTATAATGTTAGTTCTGTGGATATTTCAAAAGGAATTGTTAAGAGGGCAGTGCGGATTTTTTCATACAGTATGGACAGCTACAAGAACAGTGGGAATAATTTCATTGGTTATTGAGTTTTCGCAGTTATTATTTCACCTTGGAACTTTTCAAATATCGGATTTGGTGTACAATACATTAGGTGGAACTATAGGTGGATTTATTTATTATATAATTTATAAAATTAGGCATAAGAATAAATAGTTTTTAGTATACAACGAGTAGAAGTGGTTATCTGTTATATTGGATAACCACTTTTATAGTATTTATTACTTGATGTAATAGCAATTGATTGGTACACTATTATTTGATAGTAAATAAGTATTTGGTGAGGATGAGTAAACGGTATAATAAAACTAGCAGTTTTCGGCAGTTAAAAACCAGCAAAATATATGCATAAGGAGACTGCCTATAGAAAGACAAAAGATAAAGAGATAATACCATTTAGTTCAGATAAAATGATAAGAGACTTTTAGGTAGCAATTGGAGAAAGCTTGCCATATATAAAATTAAGAGAAATTTGATTTATAAAAAGGGAGAGAAAAACAATGGAGAGAATAAGAAAAAACATTAAAGCCAACGTAATAACATGGATGATGGTTTTTGTATTGTCAATTGGAGGTGTATTGTGTAATACGACAATAGTTGTTAAAGCCGATATGACAGTATATGTGACAAGAACAGGCACAAAGTATCACACGCACAAATGTGGAAATGGTACATACTTTGCGTCAAGCTTGTCGGAAGCAATAGATATGGGATTGGATGCATGTAGCAAATGTTTTCCTAATGGTACACCAAGTAACTCAAGTTCAGGGAGTAATGCCACATCTAGAGTAACAACAAAGCCTAAAGTGGTTAAGCCAATAGAAATAAATAAAACATCATTAATTTTATTAAAGGGTAAAACAAAAAGATTAAAGATTAAACATGCAACACAGTCTATAAAATGGAAATCAAGCAAAAAATCGGTTGCGATAGTTTCTAAAAACGGAAAAGTAAAGGGGAAAAAGGCAGGAAAAGCTATAATTACGGCAGTAGTAGGAGGAAAAACTAGAAAATGTTCGGTAATTGTAGAGGCACCAGAGATTAGCAAAAGTTATATAGACATTAACGTTGGAAAAACAGAAACATTGAAATTAAAAGGATGTAAGCATCATATAAAATGGTATTCATATGACAGTGATATTGTTAAAGTATCAAAAGGAAAAATCATAGCCAAAGACATTGGAATTACAAAAATATATGCTGTATGCCATGGAAGAAAAATTTCATGTCTGGTAAATGTTGACTTACCTGAGGTGGAAAATATTTTCCTTAATAGTTCAGATGTATATATGAATTTAGATGAAAGTCAGAAAATTTATGCTACAATATCTCCTATGAATGCTATGGATTATTATAGTATAATGTGGGCCAGTGAAGATACTAATGTTGTACATGTGATAAGTGGTATTGACGGAAGTGCCACATTGTACGCAATGGGTATTGGTGAAACAAATATAGTTGTGACGATTGGAGATAAGAAAACTAAATGTCATGTAATTGTCCAATAATATTTAATATTAAAAATGTGGAAATAATTTGTATAAATTAAAAAAATGGTTGGAGTTTATGGTGCGTCACTTTTTAATGGACAAACTGAGCCAACCATTTTTCTAATATAAAAAGTATTAAAACTTAAATGTATCCTTAAATCCTACCCACAACTTATCCTTGTCGCTAAGGTTAAGTTCTGTACCATCGTCTAAGCTGTAGCCTTCGCTACTTGCAGAGCCTTTATATTCGCCTACAAGCTGCGGCCATTTAATTCCAATTTCAGGATCATTCCATGCAAGACCGCCTTCATCTCCCGGATGGTAGAAGTCGGTACATTTATAGCAGAATTCTGCAATATCTGAAAGGACAAGAAATCCATGAGCAAAGCCTTCAGGAATGTAGAACTGCTTTTTGTTCTCTTCTGTAAGTTCAACACCGAACCATTTTCCGTATGTTTCAGAATCGCTTCTTAAGTCTACAGCGACATCGAATACGCTGCCCTTTACTACTCTGACAAGTTTACCTTGTGGAAATTGTTTCTGAAAGTGAAGTCCACGAAGAACACCTTTGGTTGAACATGATTGATTGTCCTGCACAAATACCATATCAAGACCTGCTTCTTCCATATCCTTCTGATTATATGTTTCCATAAAATAGCCTCTGGCATCACCATGAACTGTTGGCTCAATAACACATAATCCTTTAATGCCACCTGCATTTTTCTCAACTTTAATTTGTCCCATTTTTTCTCTCCTTTGTCTATAAACTGTCAATATCAATTTCTTTTAAATAGCGTCGAACAGCATCCTGCCATGTTGGAAGTGGAGTAAATCCGTTAGCAACCAATTTGGTTTTATCAAGACGGCTGTTAAATGGGCGCTTTGCCTTTGATACACCGTATTCTTCTGTTGTAACAGGCGTAACTGTAATATTTTTTTCGCTATATCTTTCATATCCCAGTTCAGTTGCCTGTTTGAAAATTTCTTTTGTAAAATCCCACCAACTGATATAGCCTCCTTCATTGGTTGCGTGATAATATCCGTATTTGTCAGTAGCTATCATTGATACCAATAGTTTGGCAAGGTCATATGTATAAGTGGGTGTTCCAATTTGGTCTGATACAACCTTTAGCTGATCGTGGGTTTTGCCTACCTTGAGCATAGTTTTGATAAAGTTATTTCCATTTTTGCCAAAAACCCAGGCTATTCTTACAATAAAGAATTTATCTAAAGTATTTGAAACGGCAAGTTCTCCATCAAGTTTTGTCTGTCCGTATACATTTTGCGGAGCATAATCCTTACAGTCAGGCTGCCATGGAGTAGTGCCTTCACCGTTAAACACGTAATCTGTCGATATATACATCATTTTAATATCTAATTCTTTGCATACATCAGCGATATTTTGTGTTCCATATACATTGACTAATTTGACTTTTTCTTTTTTATCTTCATTCTCAGCAGCATCTACGGCAGTCCAGGCTGCACAGTGAATTACTGCATCAGGATTTACTTCTTCAATAACTTTGTTAACTGAAAACTTATCAGTGATATCCATTTCTTCGATGTCAACACCGACAGCCTCAATATTTTTTTCTTTTAATTCATTTACAACGTCAAAGCCCAGCTGACCTTTGACTCCAGTAACAAGAACTTTCATATTTACTCCTTTTGACACCAATTACCTGTTTCCATACATCTTTTCATAATAATTCTGATATTCTCCGGAAATGATAGTTTCCCACCATTCCTTATTCTCAAGATACCATTTGATTGTCTTCTTGATTCCGTCTTCGAACTTAGTTTCCGGCAGCCATCCAAGTTCATTGTGAATCTTAGAAGGGTCGATAGCATAACGCATGTCGTGACCCTTTCTGTCTGCTACATAAGTGATGAGGCTCTCCGGTTTGCCCAATTCTTTGCAGATAATTTTAACAATGTCTATGTTCTTCATTTCATTGTGTCCACCCACATTGTACACTTCGCCAACTCTTCCCTTGTGAATAATCAAGTCGATTGCACGGCAATGATCCTCTACATACAACCAGTCACGAACGTTTTCACCTTTGCCATAGACAGGAAGGGGTTTATCATTTAATGCATTGGCAATCATAAGCGGAATCAATTTCTCAGGGAAATGATATGGACCATAATTGTTTGAACATCTGCTAATAGTTACAGGGAGTCCATAAGTTCTGTGATAAGCAAGAACCAACAAATCAGCTCCGGCCTTTGATGAACTGTAAGGACTGCTTGTATGAATAGGAGTCTCCTCTGTAAAGAATAAATCAGGTCTGTCCAAAGGAAGGTCCCCGTATACTTCGTCAGTAGAAACCTGATGATAACGTTTGATACCGTATTTTCTACAGGCATCCATTAAGACTGCCGTTCCAAGAATGTTTGTGTTAAGAAAAACTTCCGGATTTTCAATAGAGCGGTCTACATGACTTTCTGCCGCAAAGTTAACAACCATGTCAGGATGTTCTTCTTCAAAAAGCTTGTAAATAGCATCTCTGTCGCAAATATCAATTTTGCAGAAACGGAAATTAGGGTTATTCATAACAGGCGCTAATGTAGATAAATTTCCTGCATATGTAAGTTTATCCACACAGATAATTCTGTAATCAGGGTATGTATTTAACATATGAAATACAAAGTTGCTTCCAATAAATCCGGCACCACCGGTTACTATAATGTTCATAATAAAAATCTCCTTTTTCTAATGTAATACGTCTAAGTATTTTTCATCTAATACATCTTTTAGATATTGACCGTATTGGTTTTTCTTTAATACTTCATATACCTTAAGAACGTCTTCCTTGGAAATCCATCCGTTAAGGTAAGCGATTTCTTCCAGACAGGCAATTTTTCTGTGCTGATGTGTTTCTACAGTTTTTACAAAGTTAGTAGCTTCCACCAGACTTTCATGGGTTCCTGTATCTAACCACGTAAATCCCTGTCCTAAAAGTTCAACGTTTAGCTGATTGTTTTCTAAATAAATTTTATTCAAATCAGTTATTTCCAACTCACCTCTTGCACTTGGTGCAAGGTTTTGAGCATACTCTACAACTTTGTTATCGTAGAAATATAAACCTGTAACACAATAATTGCTTTTGGGTTTCTCAGGTTTTTCCTCAATGGAAACCGCCTTGCCGTCTTTATCAAATTCCACAATACCGAATCTCTCCGGATCATCTACATAATATCCAAACACGGTAGCACCTTTTCCATTCTCAGCGTTTTCAACAGCTGCTTTCAAACGCTTTTTAAGACCATGTCCCGCAAATATGTTGTCACCCAGAACCATGGCGACACTATCATCACCGATAAAATCTTTACCAATGATAAATGCCTGAGCCAGTCCGTCAGGACTAGGTTGTATCTGGTAGGAAAGATTAACGCCAAACTGGTGACCGTCACCAAGCAGCTCCTCAAAGCGTGGAGTATCCTGAGGAGTCGAAATAATTAAAATGTCACGGATTCCTGCATTCATCAGAACTGACATTGGATAATAAATCATCGGTTTGTCATAGATAGGAAGTAATTGTTTTGAAGTTACCATGGTAAGTGGATAAAGGCGGGTGCCTGAACCACCGGCTAAAATTATACCTTTCATATAATACTACTCCTTTGTATTTTTTTCTTTTATGTCATTCGTTTATGTTAATCATATCATAAAAGATTACGTTACGTAACCTTCAAGTGCTTTTTAAAAAAAACTCTAAAATGAATGTTTCCATAAATTCTAGAGTTAGTGTTAATTTATTTCGTGCAGATAAAAATTCCTGCTTCTTTTGTAATATGAAAAGGAGTTTTGGTTTTATTCGTAACGTAGGTTTTAAATTCCTGATATCTGCTAAGAATGTATTCGTTTTGATTGCCATGGCATGAAAGAATGTATTCTATGAGCGGTGTAACCTGGTCAACCTCCAGAAAATCTTCATACATTTTCGTGGATACATTGCTAAATTGTTTACTCAGGATTTCCTTACCGTTGTTCAAACCAAATTTTTCATATAATTTATTGTCGGATAAACTGATTCTTGAATCAAATGCCTTAACGAGCTTATCTATTTCGCACATATGGCTACTACCATAAGTACTGCAGATAAAGCGACCTCCCTTTTTCAGCACGCAATGTATTTCTTTGATGGCATTGTCAATATTATCGCAGTAGAACAGTACATGATTTGCAATAATAAGGTCAAAAGTATTATCAGCAAAGGGTATGTCTGCGCAGTCAAAGGCTTGAAAGGTAAATCTCGAATCGCCTGTGCCAATTTCACGTCGGGCATCCCTAAGCATTCCCCGAGAAATGTCTGATAAACAGATATTTATATTTTTGGGGATTGAATTGATATTCTGAAGCCACAGGGCACCGCTGCCACAGCCAACCTCCAAAATGTTCATATTTGATTGGATATTATAATTCTCATAAAGCCAGTTAAACCATGGCTGTTTGTTATGAGAGTACAGATTGTGAAGATTAATTCGTGCAGAAATGTTCGTTGCGTTTTTGTACTGTGTCTTTATGGATTTTTCTGCATTGGTCAAATGTATAAGGTCGAGCATTTGACTCCAATCTACGTGTTGGTCTTTTTTTAGTGCAGTTGTGGTGTCTTTTATGGCTTTTTCAACCATTTGCATTTGTTCAATTCGGTCTTCAACTAATTTTAACTGCATATTTAGAGAATTTAAAAGCATCTGTGAATTATTGTCATTGATAGTAATTTCCCTAATATCGTCCAAAGAAAATCCCAGATATTTTAACAACAGTATTTGCTGAAGGTGAACTAAATCTTTCTGGGAATAGTAACGTGTCCCATAATCTGTTATATATGTAGGTTTTAAAATGTTCTGATTATCGTAATACCTGATTGTGCGGACAGACACATGTGCCATTTTTGCAAATTGTCCGGAAGTATATAAATCTGATTTATCCATAAAAATCTCCTGATGTGTTGGCTTTTTTGTATTTTCTATAATTATAAATGAAAATTGTGGAAAAGTGTGGCTTTTTTGAATGAAATTGTGGATAATAGAATGTAGCGGCAAGGAAAGGAAAATAGTGGATTAAAAATTATGGAAAAAGCAAATGATATAATTGCCAATATAATAAAAAATGTGCTGACAGCACTATATCAGCCCTTTTGAGCAGCTCTGCTTCTGGCTTTTATGGCAATGATTTGGTTTAGAACGATTTTGAACAGGGATATCTGGTTTGATCCCCTAAGTGATGTTATGGGAGGCTGGAGCTTACATGATGCCGAAGGCAAACTTATGTGAATTGTTGCTGAAGAGGGTCTTTTTTTGTATATTTGGGGGGAGTACGTGTAGAGGTTTGTTATGTTCAAACTTTTTGGTGTATTTTTGTGTTTTGCTATTTTGTTTGGGCTGGAAGTACGTGTATAGGCTTGTCGTATTCAAATCTGTGGTGTAATTCCGGTCCCAGCCAGTGCGAGGGAAAGAAAAGTACATGTATGAGCTTGTCATATTCAAATCTGTGGTGTAATTCCGGTCCCAGCCAGTGCGAAGGAAGCAAAAGTACGTGTATAAACTTGTCATATTCAAACCTAGAGTGTATCCTACAATTCCCCTAAATTAATCACCCCCAAAATACACCAAAATAATTGTTATTTCTCAAATTTCCACGTACAAATGACCAAAAACAAAAATCATAAAATATATATATTGAAAACCATTGCTATAAGAAGTGATGCTAAGAGTATACGCCTTGATGTGTATATAAGAGGGGAAGAATCTGTTTATAGTGTGGAAATGCAAAAGATTAACAGTGACAATTTGAAAAAAAGAAGCCGTTATTACCATGATTTAATTGATTTGGATCTATTGGAAAGGGGATGCAGGTATAAGAATTTAAACAGGGTGTATGTTATTTTTATATGTGATTTTGATTTGTTTGGAGAAAATCAATATAAATATACATTCACCAATAAGTGCGATGAGGTAGATGGGCTTTCACTGGATGAGGGAAAAACAACTATATTTATGAATACTGAAGGTCAGTCTGGAAACATAAGTGAGGATTGCAAATTGTTCCTTAAGGCAGTTAAGTGTCAGTTTACTGACGCTCCGTTTTCTGCTATACTCAAGTCAGAGGTAGAGCGAATAAAATTAAGTGCAGAATGGAGGACGGAGTATATGCGTTTGAGCGAATGGCTTGAGGACGAAAAAGAGATGGCAACGGAAGCTGCAAGAGCGGAAGGCTTGGAGCAGGGCATAGAGCAGGGCTTGGAACAGGGCTTGGAACAGGGCCAACTTAAGACTATTATTTCATTGGTATGCAAAAAAATGAAGAAAAATTTGACCTATGAAGAAATTGCAGACCAATTGGAAGAAAACATTGATAAGATTGCAGGTATAGGAGAAATTGCAAAACAGGTTATGCCTAAATATGACGTAGATAAAATATTGGAAGAGTTGAATAAATAGGATTATGGAAAAACAGGAATATTTACTATATTGCAGTATACTTGCTGTAATAAGAAATTTTGTTAACAATAGGAAAATAGATGTCTCATCAATATCTGATATGCGGGAGTTGTATTTGATATGTAGGAAGCACAATTTGGCGGCTTTTATGGCTAATGCCTTGGAACAGGCTAAGGATGAAATGGATGAGTATGAGTTTAAGCAGTGGCAGGCATACAAAAACAGAGTTACATATAATAGCGCGTTGTTTGATGTGGAGAGAGAGGAGATTGTCAGTTTTCTTGAGGAAAAACATATCTGGTATGTTTTACTTAAGGGGCTGGTGATAAGAGAATACTATCCAAGCCCGGAATTGAGGGAGATGTCTGACAATGATATTTTGGTTGACCGTGCAGGACTGCCATTAATTCATGAATATATGTTAAAGAGAGGGTATAAGATAGATAATTATTGTCAGGTTAATGATAATGAATATCTAAAGCCACCGGTATATAATTTTGAAATTCATAGTGCCTTGTTTGACAAGGATGTTAACCCCAAATGGACTAGATACTACGAAAATGTAATTGAGCGGTTGGCGAGAAAAGAAAATAAATATCAGTATGTTTTTACAAAAGAAGATTTTTATGTTTATTTCATAATTCACACTTACAAACATTTTCAAGCAAGTGGTATAGGATTGAGAACTTTGCTGGATGAGTTCCTGATTATGAGAAAAGAAGAGAAAAAACTTGATTTTCATTATATAAATAAAGAACTGAAAAAGACAGGAACGTTGGAGTTTGAAAAAGAGTATAGAAGATTAGCGCAGAAGGTGTTTGGAGCGGACACAGAAAGTCTTGATGAACTCAATGACAGACAAAAAGATATGTTGTTATATATATTTGATTCAGGAACTCATGGAACCTATGCACATGTAGCGATGCATAAGATGGGATACCAGTCGGGAGAAGAGATTAAGATGTCATCGCGGCTGAAATTTATGTTTAGCAGGATTTTTCCAAAACCTGCATTCTTTAAGAAATATTATCCCATTACCTATAAATATAAAGTGTTGTTGCCTTTTGCATATGTTTATAGAATAATAAAGTTACCGTTTTCAGGAAGAAAAAAAGCGTGGAAGCAGTTTAAAGCAATATTAAAAAAATAGAAGTAGGAAATAGAAAAATGTATGATTATTTAGTTGTTGGTGCCGGATTATATGGTGCCGTGTTTGCAAATCAGATGAAGGAGAAGGGAAAGTCGGTTCTGGTAATTGACAAAAGACCAAACATTGCAGGAAATGTCTACACAGAAAAAATAGAAAATATTAATGTGCACAAGTATGGGGCGCACATATTCCATACAAATAACAAAGAGGTTTGGAATTTTGTGAACAGATTTGCGGAGTTTAATAGATTTACCAATTCGCCTGTAGCCAATTATCATGGGGAATTGTATAGCCTTCCTTTTAATATGTATACATTTAATAAAATGTGGGGAGTTGTTACTCCAAAAGAGGCGGCTACCAAAATTCAGGAGCAGAGAGAACAGGCAGGTATTACAGAACCTAAAAATCTGGAAGAGCAGGCTATATCTCTGGTTGGCACGGATATTTATGAGAAATTAATTAAAGGATATACAATGAAACAGTGGGGGCGTCCATGTAGTGAACTCCCTTCATTTATCATAAAGAGATTGCCGGTTCGTCTTACTTTTGACAACAACTATTTTAATGCCCTTTATCAGGGAATTCCTGTTGGTGGATATACTAAGATGGTGGCTAATATGTTGGAAGGCATTGATGTAGAATTGAATGTGGATTACCTGAAAGATAAAGAAAAATATGATGCTATGGCATCCAAGGTTATTTACACAGGTCCCATAGATGCCTATTTTGATTATAAGCTTGGAACACTGGAGTATCGCTCAGTGAGATTTGATACAGAGATTTTGGACATGCCTAACTTTCAGGGGAATGCAGCAGTGAACTATACTGATGGGGAAACACCATGGACCCGTATCATAGAGCATAAGTGGTTTGAATTTGGAAAGGATGAAGATGGAAATGATATTCCAAAAACAGTAATTTCCAGAGAATATAGTGCAGAGTGGAAACCGGGAGATGAGCCATATTATCCTGTTAATGACGAAAAAAATAGTGTTTTATATGAGAAGTATAAGGAACTGGCATGGCAGGAGGCTAAGGTTGTTTTCGGCGGACGTCTTGGGGAATATAAGTATTATGATATGGACGCTGTTATTGCATCAGCACTTGCGATGAGCAGGAAGATTAGTAAGTAACGGAGCATGGATTTTTGTGAAACTTATACAAAAAACATATTTGTATAATTCTAAATAAAGATAACCATATAAACAACCATACAAATAAAGCCAATTTTATTGCAAAAAGAACTATAGAATGTTAAAATTATCTTTATAAATGTGGGTGATTGTGCAGGAAAACTTACTATAATTGTAGGAAGGTTGCAGTATGCAAATGAAAGAAAAAAAGACAGTATTACACCTTGTTGAAGCTATGGGTGGTGGTATTTTTACATACTTAGTTGAGTTGGCTAATGGGACCAGTGAAAACTATAATGTTGTCATTGCATATGGCATAAGAAAAGAAACACCTGATAATTACAAAGATTATTTCAACAGTAATGTTAAATTAATAAAAGTAAATAACTTCACGAAGAAGCTCAATCCTAAAAAGGATTTAGGAGCTTGTTTTGAATTACGAAAAATTGTAAAAAAAATAAATCCTGACATAATTCACATGCATTCATCTAAAGCAGGAGCCATTGGAAGGGGCATTTTTAGTGGTAGAAAATATAAGCTGTTTTATACCCCTCATGGTTATAGCTTTTTGATGGAGGATATATCAAAGCCAAAGAGACGGATTTTTAAGTTGGTGGAGAAAATATTAGGCAAAAAGAATTGCACAACTATAGCGTGTGGACAGGGTGAATGGGAACAAAGTAAAACTGTCACTTCCAAATCTACGTTTATTAGTAATGGGATTAACCTGAATAAAATTAATTCTATTATTGATTCGGTAGAACATAAGGATGCTGGCAGGTTTGTTGTATACACGGTAGGTAGAATAGACCACCAGAAAAATCCTAAACTGTTTAATGAAATAGCAGAGAGAATGCCAGAGATTAAATTTGTATGGATTGGTGATGGAGATTTAAGAGGTGAACTAGTCAGCCCTAATATAGAAGTGACCGGATGGGTTGATAATAGAGAAGTCATTAAGAAGGCGTTGGAATACAATGTTTTTCTGTTGACCTCAAAATATGAAGGATTACCCATTTCATTGCTTGAATCTATGTACATGAAAAAAGTCTGTATTGTAAGTGATGTAGTAGGGAACAGAGATGTTATTGAACACGGACATTCAGGATACACATGTAATAATGCAGATGAATTTATTTCAGCAATTACTGAGGTACAAAATAATGGCCCTGATTTAAAAATGATAGAAAATGCACATAAGTCCATTATGGATATATATAATAGTGGCTGGCTTATAAAACAATTTAAAGAATTATACGATAAAGAATAGGATAAAGGTTCATTGGAGATAGCAGAATGAAGTTTATTAAACTGTGGTGTCACATCAAAGCGTTTATTAAAAAATCCGGATACAAAATAATATACGGTAATAAGATTTGTATAGGAAAACACACAACATGGCGATATGGATTTCATATTGCCATAGAGGGAGAAGGAAAAGTAGAAATTGGAAATAACTGTTTTTTTAATAATAACTGTTCTGTTAATTCTTTAAAACATATAAGCATTGGGGATGGTACTATTTTCGGTTCCAATTGTCATATCTATGATCATAACCACAAATTTAGAAATGATAATGAGCCAATAAAGAGTCAGGGATATAGCCTTGGAGAGACCACTATAGGAAAGCATTGCTGGATAGGAACTAATGTCGTGATTTTGAAGGGGGTTCATATCGGAGACAATGTTACTATCGGGGCAGGTGCTGTTGTTAGAGAAGATGTACCTGACGGACAAATAATAAAAGACTAAACGGGATGGGCAGAAATACAAATGCTAAACTACAAAAGAAAGGTATAATATGGAACCAATACATGTTTTAGTTTTAGATACAGTAATGGATCGTGGTGGTGCAGAAGCCATGATTATGAATTACATGAGAAATGTTAACAGAGAGATAATCCAATTTGACTTTTTAACGAATCGTGAATATCGGGCAGCCTATGAGGAGGAAATAGAAAGTCTTGGCGGAAAGGTATATCATATGTGCCCCATGTATCCCGGAAAATTCAGACAATATAAGCGGGAAATGAAAGAGTTTCTCAATAATCATCCTGAATATCAAATCATACATAGTAATCTGGAAGAAAGAAGCTACCTGCCTCTTAAGGTGGCAAAAAAAATGGGAGTGAAGGTAAGAATCTCGCATTCTCATAACAGACCTCTTGGAATAAATCCAAAACTTTTTGTAAGATATTACTTTAGATTCATGCTTAAATATTATAATACCCATATGTTTGCCTGTGGTACCGAAGCAGGGGACTGGTTGTATGGGAAAAAAAATAGAGATAAAGTTATTGTTATGAATAACGCAATAGATGCAAGGCAATATGCATACAATCCGGATATTGCAAAGAAAGTCCGTAAAGAATTGGGGCTTGGGAATGAAAAGGTTATTGGTCATGTAGGCAGATTTTTTCCACAAAAAAATCATAGCTTTTTAATAGATATATTTAAAACAATACATGAAAAAGACCCTGACACCGTACTAGTATTGGTGGGAGGGGGAGAAAAAGATGATGCACTGAAAAATCAGATAAAGGAAAAAACTGACGGGTTAGGGCTTTCGGGATATGTAAAGTTTCTTGGAGTCAGAGAAGATGTTGAGAGAATAATGCAAAGTTTTGATGTATTTCTTTTGCCATCTTTATTTGAGGGATTGCCGGTAACTATGATTGAGGCTCAGGCAGCAGGCCTGCCTTGTGTAATATCCGACAAAGTTCCGATTCAGTGTGATATCACAGGCAATGTTGACGTTGTGGCACTAAATGACAGTACTGAAAAATGGGCAGAGGTGGTGCTTGATAAGGCATACAATTTTACTAAAAGTGACACATATAACAAAATTGCAGATGCAGGTTTCGATGTGAAGAAACAGGCAAAGTGGTTGGAAAATTTTTATAAAGAGGCATTAATAAAATAAGCAAAACATACAGCAGATAAAATAAAAACGTTAACGGGGGGGAAGAATACATGCTGGCAGTTATTTTAGCACTTGAAGATGATGATCAAAGACACGAAGTGGAACAATGGTATCATGCGTACTATAGATTAATGTATAAAATCATATTTGAGAGTATGAATGACAGAGATGTTGCAGAGGAATTAATAAATGAGGCTTTTATCAAAATAATAAATAATTATGAAACAGTAAGAAATCTTAACAGATACCAGCAGGCCTTTTATCACATTAGAACAGTGAAAAGTGTTATGCAGGATTATTTTAGAAAACATTTAAAAGACAGAGAAACATATGTGGATGATGAGGACATATTAGGATCCCTTGATTATGAAATTAACAATAAATCAGTTAGAAGTGCTGAAGAACTTTGTATAGACAAAGTGGGAGTTGACCTTATTGTCAGATGTATGAAGGAACTAAAGCCAAGAGATTCTCTTGTTATTTGGGCAAGATACTATCTGGGAATGACAGAGGGAGAGATAGAAAAAGCTTTTGGTATAAAGGCAAGACAGGTGCACGTATTCCTGGCAAGAGCAAAAAATAGATTGATTAAGCGCATAAATGAAGAGGAAAAGAATGGAAAAGATTAATGTCCTTGTACTTATAACTGTTATGGACAGGGCTGGAGCAGAAACAATGATGATGAACTATCTGCGACATATTGACAGGGGAAAAATACATATGGATTTTCTTATTAATAGACCCGGAAGGGCTGATTATGAGGATGAAGTGGAAAAACTTGACAGTAAAATATATCATATGTGTGCGCTGTATCCGGGAAAATTCAGACGTTACAGAAGAGAATTTCGAAGATTTTTGGAGGAACATAATGATTATGATGTAATCCACTCAAATCTGGAAGAGAAAAGCTATTATGCATTAAAGATTGCTCAGGAGATGGGGATAAAGGTGCGAATTGTCCATGCACACTCAGCTCCTAAAGGCCATAATTTGAAAATGATAATGCGACTGTATTTTAGAAAGAAAATGCATAAGTATTGTACTCATAGAGTAGCCTGTGGTGAAAAAGCGGCTAAATGGTTGTTTGGAGATGACATAAATATTGTTTCTATGGAGGAATATGTTGAAAAAAGTAACAGCATAGATTCTATGTCTTATGATGGCATGGAAAATAAAACTGTAGTGATAATGAAAAATGCCATAGACACAAAAAAATTCAGACATTCAGATAATGAAAGAAAAAATATAAGAATTGAATTAGGGATAGATAGAAAAACTTTGGTTATAGGGCATGTAGGAAGATTTGTGCCGGTAAAAAATCAAAGTTTTTTAATAGATATATTTAAATATGTTAATAACATACAAAACAACAGCAGACTTTTGTTAATAGGTGGTGGAAATTCCAAAGAAGAAATCTCCTATAAACAGGAGATGCAAAATAAGGTGAAAAAACTTGGACTCGAGGATAAGGTAATATTCACAGGTGTTCGGGGGGATGTTAATAATCTCATGGGGGCTATGGATATTTTTGTAATGCCGTCTCTCAGCGAAGGCTTTCCGGTAACTCTGGTGGAAGCGCAGGCTGCAGGACTTAGGTGCCTGGTGTCAGATAATGTTCAAAACGATGTTAACCTGACCGGGGAAATTCAGTATAAGGCACTGGAGGATGGCGAAGAAGAGTGGGGAGAGAAAGTGTTGGAGATGGTGAAGAGTGAAAAAACGGATGCCTGGAAAATGGTAGTGGAAAAAGGGTATGATATAGAGGATAATGCAGGATGGTTGGAGAGGTTTTATATCCACACAGTTTTTTAGTTAGCTAAGAAGAAGGACACACATGAATTTTCAAAATAATAACAATATAACAAAAGAACATGGAAAATATGATTATTCTATTGCAATTACAAGAATTGTTGGATGCTTAATGATTTTTCTGTGTCATTATGTGCAGATTACAGGAAATTCAACAATAGCACAGTCCAGCCAGTTTTTTAACGTAGGTGTGTTTGTGTTTTTTTTGATATCGGGATATATGTATGGACAAAAAAACATTAATCAAAAAAATATTATACAGTGGTATGCAAAGAGATGCTTAAAAATATTTATCCCATTATATATTGTTATGGTAATAATATTTGTGGCACTATATATTAAAAATGGTGAAGTGATGCCATTACAATATTTGGTGTATGCCGTTAATCTTCAAGGCTTTTTTGGTGGAGTATCAGGAGCAGCTCAATTGTGGTTTTTGACAGCATTGATGATTTGTTATTTCATCACACCATTATTACAATTTATGAGAGACAATGTAGAAAAAAATATTCTGAAGATGATTGCGATATTTTATGCTTTGCTACAATTGATTGTGGCAATTATGGGAATCAGAGTTTTGGCATTATATATAATGTATATAGGTGTGTACATTATGGGATATTTTGTACTGCAATATATTTTAAATAAAATTACAAAGAGAAAAATCCAGTTATGGACAGCAATGACTATTCTTGCTATGGCAATTAGAATTCTTGGTAAAGTATTTGCTGACGGTGCATGTTATTATGAGTATATAATTGTATTGTACACCCAGACAATTCTGGCAATATGGATAATGTTGGTAATAAGGTTTATTTACCAAATAAAAAACAATGAATTGAATGGACAACTAATAAGAAAACTTGATGGTTATACAATGGAAATATATATGGTTCATATGATATTTATGCATGAACCGTTTTGTTTAGTAGGAACAGTTAATATGGCCATAGATACAATATTGATAATTGTGGCAACTGTGGTTTCTGCGTGGATATTAAAAAATATTGAAAAAATATTTATAAAAAAGTGCATTATATGCAATCAAAAATAAAAAAGAATTGAGAAAAATATGGAACTTAAATACGCAAAAATCAGACAACAGAATAGAGATATAGCATTAATGCTAATCGTTCCAGTGGCAATAATTGGAAAAATAATACAGTTTTTTATATTACCTGAAAAGTATTTTTATGATAGAACAAGAATGATTTTAATGCTAAATAAAGTTGATTTTGATGGTGCTTGGAAAGGGTATAATACAACTGTAAACATATTTTCAAAAATTAATGTATTTCATTTGACAACGTTAAGACAATGGAGTGTTTGCTTGGGGATTATTGGAACTATGATATTAATAATTATTATTTCCCGAGTGAAAGAAATGGATATATCAGAGGCAATATTTACTTTGATGTCTGCCGGACTATTTAATATATATGTTTTTAAAATTGCTAAATGATCATAATTTAATGGCATTAACCTGTTTTAGTACTTATTTATTTGGAAGCTTTATGTTTGAACCAGACTTTGGATCATGGGTTAGACATGAATCGGCAGCATTTACTATCTTTCATTTATTGGCATATAAAAATTTGGGTGAATATAAAAAAGAATAAACAGAAGGTTAGGATATATCATGAAAAGTAGAATGTTAAATACATTTATGAGAAAATTAAAAAATGAAAAACTGGCAAAAATACTTACTAATTTGGGATATTTTATATTACAAATATATTATTTTATTGCAAGAAGGATCATGAAAAGGAAAAAAAATAGTATTGAGTTAAATGAAAAAGTAGTAAATGATGCAAGAAAAAGGATTAGTAATGTCCACTCTTGCCCCAATATGGAAGATGAAATTATAAATTTAAAAACTGACAATAATATTGATTTATCAATTGTGCTTCCAGCATATAATGTTGAACAATATATAGAAGAATGTATTGATTCAATCTTGGGACAGAGAACAAGGTATAATTATGAGTTAATAATAGTAAACGATGGCTCAAAAGACAGCACAGACGAAAAAATAAAAAAATATAATGACAATAGAATCAAATATATTGTTCAAAAAAATAAGGGATTATCCGGAGCAAGAAATACAGGAATTAATAAATCTGTTGGAAAGTACATTACGTTTATTGATTCGGATGATGTAATAGCGCAAGATAGCATCGAAAATATGATGAATGCTATCATTAATGAGAATGCAGATATTGTAGTAGGAGAACATTATATATTTACGTCTGAAAAAGATTGTTGGTATATGCATAATAATAAAAGAATTATTGAAAATGATGAAAAGGACGCAGTTAGAAATCCGGGATATGCTTGGGGAAAAATTTATAAAAGAAGTCTATTTGATAAAGTTCGTTTTCCGTTAAATGCATGGTATGAGGATACACTTATATGTGCAGTGATGTATAGGCTGGCAAAAAAGATAGTTGTAATAGATGAAGTTGTATATGGCTATAGAATTAATGCTAATGGAATATCTAGAACGGCTAGAAAATCTCCAAAGACTATAGACCACTATTGGGTGATGGAAGATGTAATCAGACTTATGAGAGAGAATGGATTACCGGAGAATGATGTGTTTTATGATATATTATTAAATCATATGGGAACCTTTTTATACAGAAGGATATCAATGATGCCTGATGAGACAAAAAAAGATTGTTTTATTATGGCGTGCAATTTAGTTAAAAAAGAAAAAAGCGATAATTATAAATGTAATTGTGGTTTAATGGAGAAGGATTTAAAAGAAGCTTTTGAAACAGTAAATTACAAATTATGGAAATTGGTTAGTTTTTTAATATAAAGGTGAGAAAATGATAAAAGTATGTTTTTTTTCAGGAGATATAACAAGAAGTGGTGGAACAGAGAGAGTGGCAACATTGATTGCAAATGAACTTCAAAATAATACAGAATATGATGTTAGTTTTGTAAGTCTTACAGAAGAAAAAGAAAATACATTTTATTGTTTAGATAAAAATATTAAAAGATATAAGTTATATGATAAACCTGTTCGTGGCATAACACATTATTTTGGATATGTAAAACGATTAAAGAAAATAGTTAAGGATAATAATATCAGAATATTAATTGATATAGATGGAATTATTGATATGTATTCTGTACCAATTAAAAAAAGTACAGGTGTAAAGATAATATCGTGGGAGCATTTTAATTATTATTTTCACCCGGCACAAAGGCTAAGAAAATTAGTACGAAGATATGCTGTAAATAAAGTTGATGCAATTGTTACATTAACTGAAGAAGATAAAGGATATTATGAGAAAAATTTATCTTTTAAATGCCCTATAAAATGTATATATAATCCTGTTGTTTGGAAACAGAGAGTGGCAGAATATAACAAAAAATCCAGAATGATTTTAAGTATTGGAAGATTAACATATCAAAAAGGATTTGATATGCTAATTGAAGCAGCAAAGATAGTAGTAGAAAAAAACAAAGATATAAAATGGATAATTTTGGGGGAAGGAGAAGAACGAAAATTACTGGAAGAAAAAGTCAAAAATTATGGATTGAATGATAATATAATATTTGTTGGAAATGTAAATAATGTTGATGAATATTATAAGGATGCAGCTTTATTTGTTATGTCATCCAGATTTGAGGGATTGCCAATGACATTGCTCGAAACAAAACCATATAATTTGCCAATAATTAGCTTTAAATGTAAAACCGGTCCGTCAGAACTAATAGCTGATGGAGTAAATGGATATTTAATAGAAGAGGGAAATATATCTGAAATGGCATCAAAAATATCTGAACTTATGAATGATAGCGAAAGGCGACAGGAATTTAGTGGAAATGCAAACATAGGTATGGACAAGTTTGAAATAAAAAATATTATGAGAAAATGGTGTGATTTATTGGATGCGTTGGCAAAGCCCTAGTAGTATATTCAAATTTAAAATGATAATAAAAAAAGCAATTATGGGGGATGATATAATTGATGAACCAATAAAATTCGTTTTAAAAGAATGGGTGATTGATATAAATTACGCTAAATAGTAGAGAAAAGTTCTCCAGGAGATTTTTATGATTAGTCAAAATAAAAAGGAAATATTATTAAGTATTATTGTGTCAATATATAATGCCGGTGAAAGTTTAAATAGATGCTTGGAAAGTATACAAAAAAGAAATAATTCAATCAAAACATATTATGTTTGAGGAACAAATGCCGGAAAGAGAAGATTTCTTATTTAACATAGATTATTTTGGTAACATTAATAAAATTCTTTCCTATGATGATTATATTTATCATTATATTCAATACGAAGATAGTCTTTCTAAAAGAAAAACGCAAGGGAAATTTATCGATAATTTTGTAGACTTGTTAATATCAAAACTGGAAAATAATTATTTAAATCAAAGTATTGTTATTAATGATGTTATATTAAAATTAGTAGCTGATTATATTGTGAAAAATATATTTAGTGTTTCAAATAGCTATAAGGATGTAAAAATAATGTTTGGTGAAGTACTAAAATACAGGAAATATATTTGTCATTCTAATCCACATAACATATATCTAAAAATTGTACAGATTTGTTTTTGTATTAAAAGAATATATCCTTTATATTGTTATTATAAACTGTCAAAAATGAAAAAATAAGATGTTGAGAAGCAGTAGGTGTAGTCAATAATGAGTTTATCAGAAAAAAAAATAAGACAATCGAATAGAGATACAACATTACTTTTAATTCCAATAGTTGCTATAGTTGGTAAACTGATACAGCTATTTATACTTCCGGATAAGTATTTTTATGATAGTTCCAGAATGCAAAGTATGATGAACAAAGATGGAAAAATGCAGGCATGGGGAGATGCCTATGAAACGGTAGTTGACATATTTAGTAGGCTTAATTTTTTTAATTTTACGAAAATAGAACAGTGGAGTATTGAGCTGGGGATTGTATGTACAGTATTGTTAATGATTATTATATCCAGAGTAAAAGAAATGTCTTTTATGGAAAGTATATATACGTTAATGGCAACGGGATTACTTAATATATATGTATTTGTATTGTCGAAAGAACCTATACAAATGTTTTTCTTCATATGCATAATGATAATAATTTTTTTACCTATTAAGAATTCGATTATAAAATTATTGGGTGGGAGTCTGATTTACTATTGGGAATCCAAGACATTTAGAGAATATTATATTATGATGTTGGTTATGTCATTGGTTCTGTTTTTTATTTTTTATATACTTAAAAAAATAAAGACCATAAGAGTTATACATATTTTGTTTGCTGTTATTGTATGCTATACATTAATGTTTGCATTTGTTTATGCATCTCAGTTTGTAACTCCAGAGGAATATAATTCCGTCATGACAGTGAGAGATGAATATGCCAATGAAGATGCGAACACTACAATAGCTAATATTTGGCCAGTTAAAGACAATTATGGATTATTTATGTTAAATTATGTAATATGTTCTATTAGAATGATGATTCCGGTAGAACTCATTGTAAAAAGCCCTGTCTATTTTCCATTTTTTATATATCAGATATGGATTTTAGTGTATTGGATTAAAAGTTTAAAGAATATAAAACATATTAATGATAATGTGCTGTTGGCTGTGACATTTTTTACGGCATATCTATTTGGTAGCTTTGTGTTCGAACCGGATTTTGGCTCATGGGTTCGTCATGAGTCTGCTACATTTCCATTATTTCATATTATGGCATTTGAATATTTAGGAAGAGAAAGGGTAACTGTTGGGAAGGAGTTGGTTCAATTATCTTAGAAAAAACATATACGGTTTTAAATTTAAGCCAGTTATGAAGATGCTATAAATTAATAAGGTAAGAGGTTAAAAATACATATTATGAATAATGAAAAAGCAATAAGAATATTAATTTGGGGAATGTCAGAAAATATTGGAGGAATTGAAACCTTTATAATGAACGTGTATAGAAATATTGATAGGAACAAAGTGCAGTTTGATTTTTTATGCTCTCATGATAGCCCAAGCATAGCATTTGAAGAGGAAATAGTACATATGGGTGGTAGGATTTTCAGAATAATGTATTCTGAACGTGAGTCTATAATTAAGTCGCGAAGAGGATTAAAAGATTTATTTAAGAATCATCCGGAAATAAAAGGCGTTCATCTTAATGCTAATTTCCCATACGCGTTTCCGCTTAAGTATGCAAAAAAAGCAGGCATAAAATTAAGGATTATTCATTCGCATAACAGTGCGGGAATAGAAAAGGAAAGGTACGGAATTAAAAAAATTTTAGACAAGTTAAGAAAAAAGCAAATTACGTATCAGATTAATAAATATCCCAATATTTATCTAGCTTGTTCAGATTTGGCAGGAGCATATATGTTTAAAGATAAGCCTTTTCGGTGGATAAAGAATGGAATAAATATTAGTGATTTTAAATTTGATGAAAATACCAGAAAAGAATATAGGAAGAAACTAGATATAGATAATAATACGACAGTAATAGGATTTATTGGGAGATATAGAGAACAAAAAAATCCGTTGTATATGCTGGAAATATTTAAAGAATATACGCTTATAAATTGCAAATCAGTTCTTGTTATGATTGGAATAGGGGAGATGAAGGATGCTGTAGACAAAAAAATAAAAGAGTTGCGATTAGAACAAAAAGTTATTCAATTGGGAAAGAGAGAAGATACAAGCAATTTATATAAAATGATGGATGCATTTCTGTTACCGTCTCTTTATGAGGGATTACCAGTAGTTTTGGTAGAAGCACAATCTTCAGGTTTAGATTGCTTTGTATCTGATACGACAACAAAACAAGTAAATCTTACAGAACTGATAAATTTTTGTTCAATAAAAAACAGCCCGACACAATGGGCTAAATTAATGAACCAACAGATAAAAAAACACAAAAGAGAAGATTATGCAGAACAGATGACTAATAAGGGATTCGATATGAAGGATGTAGCAAAGGAATTAGAAAAGATATACTTATCTGTAGTGTGATAAGAACATTGAGATGTTAAGGAGAAAAAATGCAAGAAAAAGTTTCAGTTATAGTTCCGATATATAACGTAGAGCAATGGTTAGATGAATGTGTGCAGAGCATTGTAAAACAAACATATAAAAACATAGAGATAATATTAGTAGATGATGGATCTACAGATAATTCGGGAAAAATTTGTGAAGAATGGAAGATAAGAGACAAAAGAATTGCTGTTGTACATAAGACTAATGGTGGATTGTCATCGGCAAGAAACGCAGGATTGGATAATTGCACAGGAGATTATATAACTTTCGTGGATAGTGATGATTATATACATTCAGACACAATTAAGCATATGTTAAAAGATATGAAAGACAAAAATGTGTCTATTGTTCGTTGTGCTATGAATAAAATTGTTAATGGTAAAGTCATAGATAGTAGAGATATTAATCAGGAAAAACTTTTTTTAAAACAGGAGATGTTAGAAAGGTTTTTCTATTATCAGGATGGATTTTGTGGAAGTG
>OBKI01000562.1_pt1 | contig 23562 bp, 19 predicted proteins | sample 1519731 | NCBI WGS metagenome assembly OBKI01 (sample SAMN00265070, study PRJEB22529) | human gut metagenome
TGTCAATCAGCGGAGTGATTGACACGGGAGTGAACAGTAACCTCTTATTTCCTGATCACCATTTTTGTATTTTACTTACTACTTACTACTTACTACTTACTACTTACTACTTAGAAAATATCATACAGTACGCAAATTGTCAAGTTGTTACTATTACTTCTACTGACTTTACCTATTAACACAATAATTCAAGAATGCCAAACTGACCTTTAAGACATTTTCAAGTCTTCAACTATTGAAACGTACACCATATAATGCTATTATTAATAATCGGCACTTTAAATGAATTTTTAGTAATAACAGGAGAATATATGAACCAAAAAACAGCTTCTGCCCCTGCAGCAGAAAACAAAATGGGAACCATGCCGATCGGCAGACTCTTGTTCAATATGTCTTTACCGATGATGGTTTCCATGCTAGTGCAGGCACTTTATAATATTGTAGACAGCATCTTTGTAGCAAAACTGTCAGAGAATGCTCTTACTGCAGTTTCTCTTGCCTTCCCGTTACAGATGCTGCTCATCGCAGTTGCAACCGGTACCGGCGTTGGTATGAATGCACTTCTTTCCAGAGCACTCGGAGCAAAAAAAACTGACGAGGCAAATAAGATTGCATCTAACGCAGCTTTTCTTTATATCATAAGTTATATTGTATTCCTTATCCTTGGCTTTACAGTTGTAAAACCATTCTATGCAAGCCAGATTGGAAATGCAGACGTTGAGATCATGGAAATGGGAATTGATTATCTGAGCACAGTTATGATCTTCTCTATGGGACTGTTGGCACAGATTTGCTTTGAACGACTGCTCACTTCCACAGGAAGAACCATTTTCAGTATGACTTCCCAATTATGTGGTGCGATTACGAATATCATCCTTGACCCGATCCTGATCTTTGGTCTGATCGGTTTCCCGAAGATGGGGGTTACAGGTGCTGCCGTGGCTACGGTCATCGGACAGTGTGTCGGAGCACTTGTTTCATTTACATGTAATCATAAATTCAACCCGGATGTAAGGCTTCAGTTCCGTGGTTTCCGGCCGGACGGAAGAATTATCAGAACAATTTATGCAATCGGTATTCCATCTATTATCATGCAGTCGATTGGTTCTGTTATGACATACTCCATGAACCGTATCCTGATCACATTTTCATCTACTGCAACTGCCGTATTCGGAGTGTATTTCAAACTGCAGAGCTTTTTCTTCATGCCTGTCTTCGGTTTGAATAACGGTATCACTCCGATCATTGCATTCAACTACGGTGCACAGAACAGAAAACGTATGGTCAAGACGATCAAACTCAGTATGGCAACAGCATTTTGCATTATGCTCTTCGGATTCCTTTGCTTTGAATTAGTTCCACAGGTACTTCTTGGAATGTTCAACGCATCTGCTGATATGCTTACGATCGGAGTCCCTGCGCTTCGTATCATCGGTATCCATTACTTACTTGCATGGTTCGGCATCATCTGCGGTACTGTATTCCAGGCGCTTGGAAAGGCCGTGTTCAGTATGATCGTATCCATCATGCGTCAGCTTGTAGTACTGATTCCGGCTGCATATGTACTGGCAAAATTTGGTGGGCTTCATGCAGTATGGTGGGCTTTCCTGACTGCTGAGATCATGTCACTGATTGTCTCACTTATCTTTCTGTTCAGGACTAATCGAACGATTATTTCCAAGATCCCGGATGGAAGTGATATTCTATAAAAGGAAAAAGTTATGAAATTTAAGAAAAAATTATGGATCTCTTTAATCCTGTTCATCCTGTTTGGCACTGTCTTTTCAGGTTGGATTTTTCATCAAAATACGACCCGTGAATATTTAGTTTTTGACAATACAACCCAGCTTGTGACAACCGAACGATTCGAAGATAATATTCGAATTGAAGATGTCATTCTTCCGGATTCTTTTCAGAATCAACAATCCATTTTGTTCAAGACAACCCATACCCGGGCTGAGGTATTGCTTGATGGAGAGAAAATCTATGAATTTGGAAATGATACTGACACATTAAGATTCATGAAGTCTCCCGGACCTTGCTGGCATATTGTCGATCTTCCAAAAAACAGTGATGGAAAACACTTGCAGGTCAGGATTATTTCTGTATATTCAGACTACTACGGAAATTCTTTCCATCTTTTTGGAGGGACAAAAGGAGACTGTACCCTGAAGATCCTGAGCAACAGTCTCTGTTCATTGGTTCTAGGCTGCGAAATCTTATCGTTAGGAATCATCTGCCTGATTTTATGCTTTTCTATAATGAGGAAAAATGATAAATATTCGTCAGATGAATCCTACATGATTTTCCTGAACCTTGGTGTTTTTTCTCTTTTGATCACACTTTGGACTTTAAAGCAATGTGGTTTTCTGCAGTTTTTAATTCCAGATCCAAGAGCACTTTATTTTATAGACTACTTTACTTTTTTCCTGTTTCCAGTACCTTTTAACTTTATTCTGTATGATATCTGTAAAAGCAAATATCGTAAAGGAGCTGTACACCTGTCCATTCTCTATCTATGCAATATGGCAGCGGCAGTATTGCTTCAATGTACAGGCGTCATCGATATCTTCCGCATTCTTCCGGTAACTCATCTGATCATGCTGGTGAATGTAATTTATACCGTAATATTGATTCGTTATGAATCTATAAAACTACAAAATGAAGCTGCCAGACATTTTAAATATCCAATGTATCTGGTCATGGCATTTGGTGTTGCAGAACTTATTGCTTACTATATCCAGCATTTCCAGCAAACATCCATCTTCCTCCCATTTGGAACGGTGCTGTTTACCCTTTTGCTGGTTTGGATCCAGGTATCACGTTTTTATGATCACTATCTCCAGAAACAAAAGCTGGTTTACCTACAGAAACTTGCGGACACGGATCTGCTTACAGATACCATGAATCGAAATGCCTATGAAAAGAAAGTGAATCGTCTTAACGTGCAGAAAGACAAACTTCATACTACCGGTCTTATTCTTTTTGACCTGGATAATCTGAAAATAATTAATGACCGGTTTGGACATGAGAAAGGCGATGAAGCTCTGCAGTTATGTTCTCAGTGCATTAAACAATTCTTTCCTGATAAAGAAAATCTTTTCCGTATTGGTGGAGACGAATTTGCATATTTCTACAATAAGAATAAGGAAAATAATATTGGAGACAAAATTGCTCAATTAAATCAAACTTTAGAATCAACAGAGCATACCTTTAACTATCCATTAAGTATTTCCTCCGGATATGCCTGTTTTCTTCCGGAAATGGATAGCACTTTTAAAGACCTTGCAAAACGAAGTGATCTCATGCTGTATCGCATAAAACGAAAACGGAAACTTGCATATGCAGGCAGCTCAGAACTTCTGACCAGCAACACACTTATTAATGCAGGAACATCTGCCGAGGAAAAGCAGCAGGAAGAAATTTTCAGCCACACAAAAAATTATCAGGATTTTTCGCTTAAAGAATTATGTAATATCATCGATCTGCTCAGCCCAAGCACAGATGGTTTCCTGTATATGCTGGATTTCAGAACCGACTTTTTCTATATTGCTCCACAAGCTCTGGATCGTTTTTGTCTGCCTGGAAATGAATTCCATAATATGACAAAAGAACTTAAAGAATTCGTATACAAAAAAGATTATCCGCTTCTGAAAGCTGAACTAGATAATCTGCTCAACACAGACCGGAACACACACAATATGGATTACCGCTGGCTGGATCTTAACAGGGAACCAGTCTGGATCAACTGCCGTGGCTATATCATACGTGGCGATCAGCAAGAGCCGATCTATCTGATCGGATGTATCAATGAAATTGGTAACCGGCAGAAAGCTGATAATATTACCGGACTTCTCGGAGAGACTTCTTTGGAAAAATATTTCAAAGATTCGGTTTCTACACTTAATAAAGGCTTCTTGATTCATGTCGGAATTGACGGTTTTAAAATGATCAATGAAAACTATGGATGGGATTACGGAGACTACGTTCTTCGAGAAACAGCGTCCTGCATCTTATCCTGTATCTCGGATAGCCAAAAGGTCTACAAGATAGCATCAGATGAATTTATTATATTAGATACAACATCCTCTGATATGACAACAGCATCTAACCTTTATGACCACATATGCAAGCATATTAATCAGTTTATTGAAGAAAACAACTTTGCTGCGGTATTTACTATTTCTGCCGGTATCCTGCCGCTTCCGGATCTGTCACAGACCGGTTATGCAGAACTCATAAAGCGAACTGACTTTTCGCTGACCATGGCTAAGCAGCATGGAAGAAACTGCTGTTATATATTCCAGGAAGAAGAGTACCAGAATTTCTTACGTATCCGCGAGATCACAAATGAGCTTCATTCAGCAGTAAATCATGGTTTCCGTGGATTCTCAATAATCTTCCAGCCAGTCATGGATATCCAACAGGATAAACTGACCGGAGCAGAGGTGCTGATACGCTTTGCTTCTAAAAAATTTGGACCGATCTCACCTGCTGAGTTCATACCACTTTTAGAGACAAGCGGACTGATTATTCCAACCGGACGCTGGTTCATGCGAGAAGCAATAACTGCCTGCCGGAAAATCCGGATGCAAATTCCTGATTTCAAAGTTAATATTAATGTATCTCAGGTGCAGATCACAAAATCAGATATTATTACAGACCTTATCAGCGAGATGGACGCTTCTGGTCTTCCACCTGCTGCAATTGTAATTGAACTGACAGAAAGTATTCTGCTCGAAAAAAATGAAAAGGCGCAAAACTTCCTGAAAGAATTAAAACAGGTCGGCTTGCAGTTAGCATTGGATGACTTTGGAACCGGTTATTCCAACTTTCATTATCTAAGTGAACTTCACCCTGATATTGTTAAGATTGACCGTGGTTTTACTTCCAAGGCAATCACGGACAAAAAGAAATATTATCTGTTAAATCAGTTTAGTAACATGATTCATAATCTCGGTCTGAAACTTTGTATTGAAGGTATTGAGACAGAAGACGAATTACAGAAGATGAAACTTCTGAAACCGGATTACTGCCAGGGATTCTACTGGGGACAGCCGTGTCTTTATGATGAGTTCAGAAAATATTTTGTGGATGTGAAAAGATAATTACATCATTAAAAAAGAGAAGCCAATTCCCAATCATTTGGGAATTGCTTCTCTTTTTTCACTATTAAATTGCCCCGGTATTCTGTATCCGGACATCTCTCCTAGAATTTTCCGCCACCGCCTCCGGCAGTGCTTCCGGAAGATGTTGTATGCGTACTGCTTCCGCCGCCACCACTGGAAGAATCATTTTTCTCTTTTTTCGTTTTTGTCATTGTATTATACAGGAATATGTCTCTGCTCTCAGTAAGATTCATACTTCCAGCTTTCACATAATTATTAGCTGCTGCCTGGAAACGTACTGTTTTCAGCTTTGATTTCATAGTGCCAACAACAATCAATGAAAGGACGATACCAGCTACTAATGAAATCGGAATCCAGATCCATGACATTGGTTTTTGTGGTTCATTATCGATATCATAAGGTTCTCCGGTTTTTGCCTGCGTAATAAAATCATCACACTCATCAGCAAATGTATCAAATGCTGCCGCAAAATCACCATCAGACAAATCACCCGTCATCTCTTCTCCTATGTACTGGATACCTGCATCCGTAAATGCTGTAATAGCATATCCGTAGGTTGCCATATACCAATCATGATCTTCCATGCTGATCAGAAGTATTGTTCCATCCTTGTCCGGTCCATAACCATAATTATGAGACTCGTAGAATCGTTCCGCATAATCAGATACCGTCAGTCCATCCAGTGTATCGGTTGTGGCAACCGTCACATCTACCTTCTGTCGCGTACTGATCTCATCTAACTTACTGGTTAACAGCTCCCTCTCATCTGCAGACAGAAGCTCCGCATTGTCGATGACACGAGGATATTCATTCGCGAATCCTTCTGTTTCCTCCGCAAAAGCCGGAACTGCAAGACCTAGACAGAGGATGAGGATCGTCATAAACGATAAAATTCTTTTCTTCATTTCCCCACCTCCCTAAAACAGTCCGATCAGGTGCAAAAACCATGCAGCACCATACGTTACAACTGAGAATACAGCTGCCAGCATCACTGTCCAGCGTGCTGCTGCACCTTTATCTACCGGCAGATCACCGACAAACTTTCCTGTCTGTCCATTCATCGCAAAGGTGTATTTGTTTCCGTTCCATGTCGTATTCAGAAGCCATACCGGATACAGTGCATACTTTGCTTTTCCGCCATGAAATTGTACACTGCTATTGTCTGTTGTTACTGTAGCATAACCTTTTACTGTCTCAGCAAAAGCTTCCTCTGTAGAATGTTTTACACGTTTATTGGCACGTTCAATACTTTGTTCGGCAGTTACATCATACTTATCTGCCAGATATCCTGCGAGATAAGCAGTCTGGAAATCCACCGCACCTGAAATATTGAATGGCTCGATAGATTCCATCAGGTCATCTGCCATCTTTGTGGATCCATCTACCGGAACATTTTCAAAACCAATACTTCCACCCCGGTGAACCATAAAATGACTTGTCTCAGTATAATCATAATCACTGTCACTCCACATGCGTACCTTTGTTGCCCGATAGCGGACTGTGGCATCTACATTTGTATCAAAAAGCCAGAATGGAACGTAAATACCTTTGATCTCATCAATATGATTCTGATCCTTGAAGATCTTTGGCAGAAGACGTTTTCCGGTCAGATGTTTCTTCAATCCTTCTTTTGCTGCCTTTTTATCTAATTTGAACGGGATCACCAGATCCGGTTTTAATGCTCCCGCAAATTGTCCCATCATTATGATCGGATTATCACAGAATGGGCAGGATGTTGCTGCCATGTTGGCGTCTCCGACAATCTCGCCTCCACAGGATTTACACACATACGTGCGTAAACCATCTGTTTCACCTTCCTGCCATTCACTGCCTGCGGAAGTATCCCACTCCATGTCATCTGTCTGTTCATTCTGCAGCTCTGCATCATAACCTTTGAGTGCATCCATCTCGAACTCAGTATCACAGTACGGACACTTCATCTTCTGAATCTTACTGTCAAAGGCGATCGCACCGCCACAGCAAGGACATTTATATTCCTGCAAGCCTGCCATAACTCATTCTCCTTTCTTCCGTGCCGGACTTCCGGCAGTTATTTCCCAACCGCTGTTCATCCGTTACTGTCTGTCGTTCTCGTCAAAGATATCTCCACACTCCGGACAGAATCTCGGCGGATTCTTCGGATCTTCCGGTTCCCATCCGCACTTATCACAACGGTAAAGTGGCGCTCCTGCCGGCTTCTTCGCTCCACAGTTCGTACAGAATTTGCCTTTGTTTACTGCACCACAGGAACACGTCCAGCCTTCGTCCTCTGCCGGTCTCTTTGTTCCACAGTTCGGACAGAAATTACCTGTTACTATAGTACCACATGCACATTTCCATCCGCCTGCTGCCGGAGCCGCCTGCTGAGCCTGCTGTTGCTGTCCCATAGCGAAAAGATTCTGTGCATTCATTCCACCACCTGCAGCGTTCATTGCCATACCCATGCCCATGAATCCTGTCATAGCTCCTGCCTCGTTGCCCGCTGCGGTCTTCATCGCATCTGCCTGAGCACCGACAAGTGTAGCTGCTGCCATTGTAGGATCACGCATGATTGCTGTACGCTGTGCCTGTTTAATCAGTTCTGCATCCTCGTCCGGAAGAGTAATTGATCCAAAAGCAATACTGACAACCTTCAGTCCACGAAGAGCACCCCACTTCTCTGAAAGTGCAGTATTCATGGCATTTTCAAGATCTGTGTTGTGTGTTACGATCTGATTTGGGCGAAGTTCCATCTCTGACAGACGGCCAAATGCCGGCTGCAGGGCTGAGATAAATTCTTTCTTAAGAGTACCGTCAAGTTCTTCACGGGAATATTCCTGTTCTACATTTCCACATACATTTGAATAGAACAACAACGGATCAACAATCTTATAAGAATATACACCTGAACAACGGATTGATACATCAATATCCAATCCGATCTTGGAGTCTACTACACGGAACGGAACCGGATTCGCTGTACCGAAACGATTTTCCAGAATTTCTTTTGTATTAAAGTAATAAATTCTCTGATCCTTACCTGTATCTCCACCATAAGTAAAACGCTTGCCTACGGTTTTAAATGTCTCTTTAATGCTCTCACCGAGATTACCCGAGAAAATAGATGGTTCTGTTGAGGTATCATATGTAAATTCACCAGGCTCTGCACAAACTTCTACAACCTTGCCCTGTTCTACAATGATCATACACTGTCCATCAGCCACGGCAATACCGGAACCGTTAGAAATGATATTGTCATTTCCTTTTGTATTAGAAGAACGACCTGTCGTTCTCTTCTGACCCTTTGTAACAAGCACTTCTTTCGGCATAGATTCGCAATAGAAAAACTCCTTCCATTGATCCGCTAATGTTCCACCAAGTGCACCCATACCTGCTTTAATAAGTCCCATACTGACTCCTCCTTTTGCGATATATCCGATGTGTTCATTTTATCTATAATTTTATTATAACAGAATAAAAAAAATCTGTCTCTCTCAAAAAAATTGTATTTCTGCTGCTTTTTACGCAAAAAGCAGCTAGTCTATTTTCCAGACTAACTGCTCCTGTTGAATTCCGAACTTTGTAAAAGGTTTTTTGGATTCCACGCCTAACAAAAAAATCGATTGATCTAAAAGAAGCGCTTACGTATCCGCACATCGTTTTCTCTAAGCGAAGCGGTTTAAGACATGTAATTGACAAGTTATTTGAAAAATGTGGCGGATACCCTCAGATTGCTTACTCAATGGAAGAAGATCAGGGTGTTGCCGGATTAGTCAGTGCCGGATTCGGCATCGCAGTTGTGCCGCGAATGCCGATTCTTTCCTCTTTACCGGTTTCAATCATAGAAATTTCAACTCCGTCCTGGGAGAGACTCTTCTACATGGCAACTTTGAAGAATGTTTATCAGGCACCTGTTGTTACGAATTTTAAGAATTATGTACTGGAACATGCTGAAATATAGAATGATACATTTCTTCTACTTTACAGCATCGGTACGATCATATTTACCCAGAACCAGCTCACCGGCATCACAAGCACCATGGCCGGGATCATGTCTGCGACTGGAAAATCGTGAATCTTTGCGATCCGGAAACCAGTTGCAAGAAGCAGGAAGCCTCCACATGCCTTGAAGTCGGCAATCATATCCGGCGTGGTCAGTGGGAAGATAAATTTTGCTGCTGCGAATATAATAAGGAAGATCACACACTGCGGAATTGCAACTGCAGCAACCACCATACCTAATGTTCCTCCAAAAATCATCGCAGTAAAGAAATCCAGAATCGACTTCGAAATCAAAATTGTATGATCACCGCTCATTCCGGAATCCAGTGAACCATAAATCCCTGTCCCACTGGCACAAAACAATACGATGATCGTCACAAGCATTGACATATACTCTTCTCTGGACATGGATTTGTTCTTATTTGGGAAGAGTTTTCCCACTGGTTTCTCCATGCAGGTCGCTCCACCATTAATAATTCCGCCCAGATTGACTGCCAGACCAAAGGCAGTTCCAATTATCACTGCAAAAATAACAGCAGGCATATTTTTCATAAGTCCAATGGAACTAACTCCCATTCCCATTGAGCAGATACCAAATATCTTGGTAAGTTCCGAATTAATTTTTGCAGGCAGCTTGTGCCCAAATAATGCCCCGATCACACCGCCGGCTGCAACCGACAGGGCATTGATAATAACTCCTATTGGCATATTCATCCCTCTACTTTCTAAAACACAGATGCGGTGTAAGGAATCTCCTACACCGCAAATTTTCAGTTTGATATTCAGTTTATCATAATACTTTTTATAATGTAAAGCTTTATACTTCAAACTAGTATTTACTACCAGAAATGAAGTATCCTTTTTAAGCAATTTATTCTATCGATCAGTAAAGTTTTTAATCTCCTTTTTCTAGTTTTATACCTTCAATACTATCTACTATAGCTTTCTTATTTCTATCATGCAAATACACTGGATTCAGCTTACTCTTATGGTATTTATAAATGGTTCCTTCTGTCTTTTGACTCAATAGCCTTGTGAAGTATCTCTCCCAGCTGAAATCTTCCTGACTTTCTATAAATTTTTCCGGTTGTGCTAATATCTCCGATATATCTTTTCCCTCAATCAATCCTGCGTTTAAAATAATCCACTCAAATGATTCAGGAAGATATAACTTTATATTTCTATGTATCCGTGATAATTTATGAAGCTTTTCCATTTCGGCACCAATTGCTGATATACCTGTTTCGTGTTTTGATACTTTCCAGAAGAATGTATACCATAAATTTCCTCAACACTATATGGAAGATTATAGAGACTTTCTCTTGTAATAATAACAAAATAATTATCTGAATCCCTTACCGCTGAAGCAAACTGCTCCGTACGAATAAAAGCATTTTCTTCATCTGTAAACAAAATATACCCGGAAATATTTTGAAGAACTAATTGCCAATCAGCACCTTCAAGGATTCTGCATGGGACATCGCATACTACATCAACTCCACTGGAAACTCCCAAATTGGCATACTGTCGAATCATATTTATTAATGTGGTTTTTCCTGTCGCACTATCCCCTTTGATAATTGTAATATTTCGTTTTATCTCAAACTCATAATGCAATTTGTTATTTTTTACAACTACTTTATGTTTACCTTTCATTCACTATCCCCTAGACATATTCTCCGGCAACATCCAAAAATTCCGGCATATCATGAACAATCTGACCCGTATTTAATACTTTTGCTTCGAATTTTCCTTCTCCAAAGTCCATAATATGTCGAAGATTTATTGTCAGATCCTTATCTTCCGCAATCTGCAGTATCCATTTTGAACAGTTATCTCCACAAGCAGAGGCATTAAACACCCGATTATTTTCATCAAATGCCATCAATATTAAAGTTTTTACGCCCCCAGACAGTTCCTTTGGAGATATCGGTCCCAAAACAGGGCTCTCTATCAGATGAGTGCCTATCACTGTAGATTTGTCTACATCAGCAATCATTTCCACTGACAAAGGATTCGTTAACCATTCATCCTCATACATGTTATCAAAATATGTCGGAGGATGGTATATTGCCTCTGACATATCTCCTAAATAAATATTTAACATCTTTCTGCTCCATAGCTTATTTTTGTGTAACAGCCTCTCGTACCTGCTCACCAATATTCCGTTTTTTCCTATACATTCATTATAAGCGCATTGTCCATAAATACGCAATGAGATTTTTTCGACAAACTAAAGTCCACTTATATGAAGATTTCGACTATGAAGCTCATTTTTCTCGTTCAAAAGCAGATTTCTGAGAAATGTTTCCAAATACTCTGTTGTTTCGTGAATACCTGTTTGCAGGTTCGTATAGTTTTAACAATAAAAGAAGAGAACTCTCATTTTACTGGAGTTCTCTTCTCTTAGTCATTTACTATTTTTCTTTGATTTACTCACTCTCTTTTCCAAAATTCACAGCAAGTACGATCATATTGATTCCCTGCATTAAAACAGCAAATGCGATCATATATCCAACTGAGAACATAGTCAATACCGGATGAGTAAAGGCTATAATACTTACAATAATGGATAACACACCACAAACAATTGCTAAAATTGCTTTTCCCTTAGAATCTTTAAACTTCTTCACTCCGGCTACAATCTGGAAGATACCATAAATCAGGACGCTGGCTCCAACCAGATAAGTTGCCATGATATCTGTGAGAAATCTCTGTACGCCACTGAACAATAAAATGATACCGCCAAGTCCTTCCAGGACTCCAAGAATACATCCTCCGATATCTTTCTTCTCTTTTGACAATGAAAGTATCACAAGTTCAATACCATTCACGAAGAGAAGCATTCCAAGAATCCATCCGATTGCCAAAAAAGTTCTCATAGGTCGAACTACTGCATAAAACCCTAACAACACTGTCAGAATTCCCGTGATCATTGTGATAATTTTAATTGTTTTATTCTCCTTCATTTTTGCTGCTCCTTTCATTTCTGCATTTCTTTTTTTCTATGATAACACAATTTTTTATTTACTTGTTACCTTTTTATATTTTATTCCACAACCAAATACAAGCATTGAGAAGATCCATATCGCAATCCAAATTGTTGCTTTGCTCTCATCTCCTGTTTTCGCATTTGTTTTGTTTTCGTCTTGTAAATGTTCCTCATCTTCGGGATGGTTCTCCTGCTCATTCTCAGAACTTCCTGTCACATATGCTTTTACGCTGGTACTTCCCGCATAATTTTTCTCATCACTTGGCTTATTCAACGCATTGATCATACTCCAAATCGATCTTTTGAATACACCATCTATCGTGTCATTACAAAATATAGCGTCCTTTTTTTTCTCATCGGTTGGATTTTCAAAGCTATTTCCAGCCGCTTTATAAACCTCAATAAAATTGTCATAAAGCTTTTGCTTACTCTTTTCGACAGCATTTATATCCGTCTTACCATCCATATACAGTTGCGCGGCTTTCATATAATCTTCATAGGCGCTCAATGTATTTCCTACATTTCCGGCAGTTTCATATACATCTATATCTTTAGACCATTGCTGATTCAGCTCATTTTTCGCTTCTGTGTACTGTATTTTCTGAAGTGTATTCTCTATTTCTGCATCATACTCTTTAAGATGTTGATCAACGATCTTAACTTCATTAAGTATCTCATTACAAAGAGCCTGAATTTCTGCCAGTGTCTGTCCAGTGTTATTGCCTCCACAAATCCATTTATTAACAAATGAAGCTACTTTCTGAAATCCTTCACTCTCTGTCGCTCCGGCAATTCTGACAAGTGCTGACCCACAAGTAGTCAACCCTACTGTGTAAATACGATTGACAAATGTTTTTCCGGTACTCACCCATAGATTATTTTGTTTAACTGCCGGTGCAGCAGTCTCTGCTTCTGCACTTACCGGTAAAGGCATAATCGAAAATGCTACGCAAAGGCTCATTCCAATTGCAATAATCCTTTTCGAAATTCTTCTTTTCATCCGCTTCCCACTCCTTCCTTATTCCTGTCTCTGCCTGATAATTCGTTTTGTATCATTATTTATACCTTTTTATAATACCACTCACACTGTTAATCAGCAATCTTTTTTGCTCAAATCCGCGCTTTTATTTGATGTTTCTTAGATAAATTGTTGTGAAGCTCAATTAAAGTGCATTTTATTTGCATTGATTATTGCATTTTAATTATTTCTATTGTATTTTAAAAACAACTATAGTAATATAAAATTATCACAATAAAGGAAGGTCTCATATGCGTTATAATGTTCCACTATATTTCGAACGAAAGAATATCAAAAGTTCAGATATTTTTTACCTTACCAGACAGAATCCTCACACAATCATTACGCTTTCCTCGGGAGAAAGCATTACGACTACAATCCCGATAAAAGAACTTATGCTCTACTTGCCGGAAGAAGATTTTCTAAACATCTCAAAAGGCATTGTTCTTCGAAAAAATCAAATTGTTCATATATCCGACGAAGGACTTTATACAATGACTGATGGTGCTGTCTTTCAAGGGAGAAAACGTAATCTGAGTCAGCACAAACAGATCCGTAAGGCACTTGGTTTAAATACGCAGAACCTTTCGGATGTTTCAGAAGACAGCTCACTTCAATTATTTGATAACTGTAGCTTTCTCAATGATATGCCACTTGCTTTTTGTATTATTGAGCTTGTATTTGATGCGAATGGACATGGTGTAGACTTTGTATTCCGTTACTGCAATGATGAAATGACTGTTGTTGAGGGCGTTCCCGTTTCAGAAATGTTGAATCGTTCATTTTATGAAGTCTTTGAAAATGGAGATAAAAAATGGCTTGTTACTTATGCGGATGTAGCGTTAAACGGCAATAAACATATCCTGCATGATTATAGTCCGGAAATCGACAAGACTCTGACCATCTACTGTTTTCAACCAGCTCCGGGATATTGTGCATGTGTGTTGATTCCGTCTTAAAAAAGTGCCAACTATGAAAGACCTATCGTGGATAATGACTCCACAATAGGTCTTACTTTTTATCAGCTATGCATAAATCAGTTCCTGCGCCTGTTTATTCAGATCTGCCTGACACCTTGTATAGTTATGAACTCAGTAGTTGGTACTATTCTCGTAACCATCTACAGATATCAACCACTTGCACTCCTTTATAATCATAAGTTTCATGATGTGTTCTTGCAATTATCATCTTAGGATATGCATCTCTTATTGCAAGCAAAGGCGAATATTCTCTTTCAAATGTTTTTTCATCTGAAATATTATCGCTTACCTGAATATATATTTGAGCCTCACGTTTCTTTGCTACAAAATCTACCTCCTTTTTATAAAGTTTTCCCACATATACCTCATATCCTCTCCTACGCAACTCCAGATAAACAATGTTTTCGTAAACTCTTCCAAAGTCCATGTTTCGTGTACCATTGACTGCATAACGAAATGATGTATCGCAAAGATAATATTTACTATTATTTGCCAAATACTTTTTCCCTTTTAAATCATAGCGTTTTGCCTCATAGAACAGAAATGCATTTTCCAAATACCCAATGTATTTTGACACCGTCTTTCTGGTTATCTCACTCTGGTCATTTTTTAAAGTTTTGCTGATATTATTAGGCGAAAGTAAATTACCGATGTTATCCATCATGAATTCAGATATATTAGTGAACTCTGATTTATTTCTTATTTTATACTTTTCAACCAAATCTCTGATAAGAATGGTTGAATACACATCCCTAACGTAATCATACTGTCTGTCCTCAGTCTTATATACATAAGATCCAGGCATACCACCAATTCGGACATACTGATCAAAAGCTTCATCATACCTGTCTGTAATTCCATAATAAGTTAGATATTCCACGAAAGAAAATGGATATACTTTTATTTCCATCGTTCTTCCGGTAAAAAGTGTTGCTAAATCTGAGCTTAGCAAAAATGCGTTTGAACCGGTAATATAAATATCATAAATTCCTTTTGTATAAATACTATTAATTGCAAGTTCAAACTGCGGGCATAGCTGAACCTCATCAATCAATAAAACATTCGTCATTCCCTCTTTGTACTGTTCCAAGACATACTTATGCAATGCATGATACTCCAATAAATGATCAAACTCTAATTCCTGAAGGTTTATCATAACAATATTTACTGGTTCCTCTAATGACTGCAGATAAGAGACAAACTCTTGCAGCAATACCGATTTACCGCTTCGTCTGATGCCTGTAATTACTTTTATATCCGGTGTCCCATACAATTCAATCAGTTCGTTTAAATACTCTTTTCTTACGATAAGCTGCATGCTACGATCTCCTATTCCCACTTTTTTAATAATTTTTATTTTTCGGTAATATATTTCATAGACTGATATTATCACACTCTGTGCCTTCTGTCATTATTCTATTCCCACTTTTTTAAAATTATTCATTTTTTGGTATTAGTTTTTAATTTTGATTCCCTAGATATTTCCCACACTTTTTCAATGGAAAAGGGGCTGTCGACAGCCCCTTACTTTTATTATTCCCCGCTGATCGGCGAACCGCAATATTCACACTCGCCCACAGCTCCTCTTTGAATTTTGTTGATACCACCACATCCCTTACATTTTACAGTAACAAGTTCTGCATCTGTCTGTTTGACCGTCTTTGTAAAAGAGGGGTTACCAATCTTCTGACTCATCTGATCCTTTCGAACAAATAACTTTGCCTTGTTATCCACATAAGCATCGTTAAAATATTTCTTTTTACACAATTTTTCAAGATTTCGACGTACTTTATCCTCCGGCTGGTTAAGAATCGCTGCCATATCCGGGATAAATCCATCATTCGAAGTTTCTGCAATCTCTTTATATTCTCGATAAAGCTTTTGCAGACGGAGTGTCTGGATTCCGAGCACAATCAAGATCACCCCGAAAATTCCAAGAACAATGCACATAATCAATCCTGAAATTTCCATATCCGCTGCATATGCCGGATTAGAGAACCATTCTTCCACACAGATTGCTGCAACCAAAAGGAAAATTGTTCCTCCGATAATCCCCACAACTGACAGAATCTTTTTCATGATCAACATTTTATATTTCCTCCCCATCTAATCGTTTTCCACATTCCGGGCAGAAACGTAGATTCCCTTCCAGCACAGTTCCACACTGTGAACAGTGTCTCTCTTTGCTTATAAGACGGCTTCCACACTCGGAACAGAACTTTGCATCCGCCAGAACTTCGCTCCCACACTGCGGGCAGAATTTTGATTTTCTATATCCGCCACGCAAATCTATATTCTGTGCCATAGAAGAAAACTGGTTCCCCATCTCTCTTCCAACGCCGAATCCCATTCCAAGTCCCATTCCGGTTCCCATCACAGAACCTGCATCTGCATTCCCGTGACTGACCGCATTTTCCAATGTATCAAAGGATCTCTCCTGTTGATAATTGTAGCCTATAATCTCCATCTCGGCACGCTTGGATAAAGCCTCCTTGAGTTTTCCCACAGACGGATCATCTTCCGGTGTACTGATTTCATTTACATAAAATGAAGTCAGTCCCAGTCCATACTCTTCCATTATCGGACAGATTGTCTCCTTCATATATTGTGAAATTTCATCTATGTACGCATTCATCTCAAGAATACTGATCTTTCTATGAAGCAGATATGAAGAAATCGTATCCTTTATCTTCGTCACATACAAACTTCTGAAATACTTCGTTACAGTCTCTGCGTCAAAAACATTCATGGTTGTCACAAGTTTTGTCAGAAACTTCACCGAATCTGTTACATGAATTCCAAACGCTCCATTCGAGCGTATCGGAATAAATATTCCATACTTTGGATCCTGGATCTGAATCGGTGTTGGTGTTCCCCACTTAATATCCAGGTAATATCCTTTATTAATATACCATACTTCTGCCTTGAACGGAGATTTCCCGCCAAACGGAAGATTAATAATCTTATTCAGAATCGGAATATTCTTTGTATCCAACGTATGCGTTCCGGGTCCGAACACATCTGCCACACTTCCACCTTTTACAAGCACGGCTTCCTGTGACTGATTAACTACCAGCTGCGACCATGTTCCAAGCTCTTCACCTGGATATTTCCATGCGAAGACATCTGGCCTTCCATTATATTTTATAACATCCATTACTCCCATCTTAAAGTCCCCCACTTTTTCTGATTTATAGCGTCTCACTGACAGATTCCGTCTGCGTCATACTACAGATACATTTATCATAGCTTCCCTGTCGAGAAGTGTCAACCACTATAAAAAGGCGACCTTGCATTCCATGCAGAATAGTCGCATATGCTTTTGCACACTTTTTGCGATATGTTGTGTCATTTGAGGATACCTTTACTAACTTCTTTCATACTCTCTTTTTCTTCTTTCACAATCAATGGAATTTCTAAACAACCTTTATTCTGCTATATTAATTTATGGTGATTTCATCAAGCTCATTCATTTTCATCACCTCATCCGTAATATACCTGTCTTAAATTAAAAAGGGTAGGATGTCAAAAACTTTCCATTTCAGAATGTCCATCTAACCATAAATCAATCTGTTTTAATACAGAAGAAAAGTCCGGCTTATCAAGCCCCGGCCCAGGATAATAATTAATCCATAAATTTCGAAGAAATTCATTTTGGTCAAATGCCCTTGTCAAGTCTACAGTTCTTTCAGAACCTCTCCGATATCTTCATTCATGCAGACAGACTTTTTCCTTATTTCTTCCGGTGCATATGCTTCACGCTGGTTCAGACACACATAAAATGCATGTTCAAATGTGTTTGTCATCTGCCAAAACGGATATTTTATAATAACAGGAATATTATATCCTACACCTAATTCAAGGAATACTATTTTCTGCTTTTTATGCTCCTGTATAAATTTCTCGTACCATTCTGCTGCCTGATGCCATCCCCTATCTTCAACAAATGTCTGATCCGATCTGAGATTCATACTCATCGGCTTACCACAGTGTGGGCAATATGGAATCAAACCAGACGGAACTATACGCTTTATTTCTCCGTCTTCCGGTTTTTGCAGTTCTCCATCTTTTATCTGAAATCCCTGACTCAGCACCATTTTTTTAATGATTTCTTCATTGTCATAGTTTTCCTTATGGCAAGGCTCACTACATTGAAACAGACCATAATCTCCCTGTGTATAAAAGATGCTGTTTTTATCAAAGCCGGCTTTTTGGAAACAATGATCCACATTTGTCGTCAGTACAAAATAATCCTTCTCTTTCACCAGATCATACAAGTTCTGATATATCGGTTTTGGCGCATCCATATATCGATTGATATAGATATATCTGCTCCAATATGCCCAGTGTTCCTCTAAAGTTGCATAGGGATAGAAGCCACCTGAATACATATCCGAAAATCCATATTTCTTTCTGAAAAAAGTGATAATACATGCATGATAAAAGGTGCCGCAAAGCGACACCCTTAAATATGTACTGATATTTATTTTTAGTCCAAACTATTCCTCATCCAAAATTGTATCAAGAGCGATAAGTTCTCCCGGTTCAAGTGGTTGAATAATAAACGGTGAATGGCTTACACTTCTTTAAATTTCGAATGCTTGGACAATGCCATTGTCACTGCAAATCCAACAACAAGTGAGATCAGAATTCCGATCATATAATTCAGCATTCCGCCGGACTTGATGCATACGAATCCGATGATTCCTGCTGCTCCCGGGGAGATATTCTGAACATTTGTCAGTGTCACATAAGCACATCCTACAGCAGAACCGAACATTGCTGCATAGAATGGATATTTCATCTTCAAGTTGACTCCGAACATTGCTGGTTCTGTAATACCAAGCAGTGCTGAGATACCGGAAGAAACTGCGATGCTCTTCATCTTCTTATCCTTTGCACAGAACATTGCTGCCAGTGTTGCTCCACCCTGAGCCACATTGTTGCATGCTGCGATTGCAAAGAGGAAAGATCCGCCTGCTGCAATCAGCTGGATATCAACCGGGAGAAGACTGTGGTGCATTCCCGTCATTGTTAATGGTGCATAGATAAATCCGAAGATAAATCCACCGACAACACCTAATGTATCATGGAGCCACAGAACACCATTTGTAATCCAGTCTCCGGCTGTACGCATCACTCCACCTACCACTGTAAATGTAAGGAATGCTGTTACGAGTACGGAAAATGCAGGTGTCAGGAGGTTGTCCAGATATTCCGGAACTACTTTGTGAAGTTTCTTCTCGATAAATGCAAGGATTGCTGCCGCTGCAAGTACCGGAAGTACAGTTCCCTGATATCCAACCTTCTCAATTGTCAGCGCTCCGATATGCCATACCGGAACCGTTCCCTCTGTAATGGCTGTACCATAAGAATATGCATTCAGAAGATCACCGGATACCATGATCATTCCCATAACTGCTCCAAGATAAGGATTGCCACCGAACATCTTTGTTGCTGAGAACCCTACAAGGATTGGCAGGAATGCATATGCTGCACTTGCAAATGTGTTGATCATAGATGCAAGATCTGCAATATTCGGATATACTTCAACAAGTGACTTTCCTGAGACAAAAAGTCCTTCTGCTGTCAGAACATTGTTCAGACCCATCAGAAGACCGCTGGCAACCAGTGCCGGAATAATCGGTACGAATACATCCGCCAGCATCTTTACCAGTTTCTGTAACGGATTCATCTTCTGATCAGCAGCCTTTTTCACTTCATTTTTTGTACTTTCTTTGATGTCTGCATACTGAATAAAATATTTGTATACTTCATCTACTGTACCACTTCCGATGATAATCTGGAACTGACCGCCTGTGGAAAATTGTCCTTTGACAAGCTCTGTCTTGAGAATTCCATCTACATCTGCTTTGCTCTCATCTTTTAATACTAGACGTAATCTGGTTGCGCAGTGAGCCGCGCTGATTACATTTTCTTTTCCGCCTACCAGACGCAGAAGTTCACTTGCTGCATTCTGGTAACTCTGCTCTTTACTCATTCTAACTCCTCCTGTAACTTCATTTCTTTTCTATCTCAATCAGGATTTTCTTAGTACCATCGTTGTACTTGAAAAGTCCTGTCTGATTCTTGGTATTCGGATTCCTGCATACATCAGTTCATCCCCGCCATACTCCTGCCCGGTCTCACAATCTGTGTAAACTGCATCCGGATCCAGTCCTTTTAAGCGAATTACCGGAACCCTGTAGGCTGAGCGTGCAAGGATCTGCACGTGAGTGAAGATGACTTCCATTCCATCTTCTGAAACAATATTCCAGGCACTTTGATTCTCCTGAAATGAATCCGCCAGCCGGTAATAAGTTCCGAACTGTACGGTTCTTCGTCTCCTTTTATATTCTGCAATCTGCTCTCTGACTTCTTTCTTCTCTTCTTTTAAAAGCTTCTTCAAATCCAGTTCATATCCAAGATTGCCTGCTGCCGCCACGGCAAATCTTGTAGCAAGCGGTGTGGTCCGTCCGACCTGATGATTCGGACATGCTGACACATGCGCTCCCATTGTAACTGTCGGAAACAGAAAGCTTGTTCCATGCTGGATTTTTAGCCTGCAGACCGCATCTGTATTATCGCTGGTCCATGTCTGTGGCATGTAATAAAGCATTCCTGCATCGAATCTGCCACCTCCACTGGAACAGCTTTCAAACAACACCTGTGGAAAACGTTCTGTCAATGTCTCCATTACCTGATAAAGTCCAAGCACGTAGCGGTGTGAAAGTTCATTCTGATTTTTCCTGTCAAGATAAGCACTTCCAAGATCTGTCAGATGCCGGTTCATATCCCATTTCACATAACTGATATTTCCCGGTACCAACACCTTACTGACTGCTTCGATCAGATATTCGCAAACTGCCGGATTCGACAGATCCAGTACCAGCTGATGTCGGCTGAGTATTGGTTCGTAAAGCGGACTTCGGATCACCCAGTCTGGATGCTCCCTGTAAAGGTCACTTTCCCTTGAAATCATCTCCGGTTCAAACCAGATTCCGAAATCAATCCCCTTCTGTTTCACCTTTTCGGCAAGACTCTGCAGTCCATCCGGAAATTTCTTCTTATCTTCCGTCCAGTCCCCCAAGGAAGTCGTATCTGTATTTCTTCCCTTGAACCAGCCATCATCCATCACCAGAAGTTCGATTCCAAGTTCCGCTGCTTCTTCCGCTAGCGTCAGCATTTTCTCTTCATTGATCTCAAAATACATACCTTCCCAGCTATTCAATAGAACTGGCCGTTCCCGGTCTCTGTACCATCCCCGGCAGACGCGCGTTCTGTATAACTTATGAAATGTATTCGACATTCCGGAAAGTCCATTTACACTATAGACCAGTACAGCCTCCGGTGTGCAAAAGCTTGTTCCCGGTGCAAGCTGCCATCCAAACTGATACGGATTAATTCCAAGCTGTACCCTGATTGTTCCATACTGTCCACACTGAACACATCCATAGAAGTTTCCACTGTAAATCAGGTTTACTCCAAGCACTTCCCCTTGCTCTTCCGTAGTCCCGGGACTTAACAATCCGATAAACGGGGTTGCCTGTGGGCTGCTCGTTCCACGACTGCTTTCAATCGTGACTGAATCCGCACACAATGGACGTCGATACACGTTTTTCTCTTCTGTATGCGCACCGGATAATGTCAGTACATCATATTCCTGTGTTGGAAGATCCATGTTCATGCTTAAGAATCGACAGATTTCTATCGGTTCTGTTCCGTCATTGATCCATTTTGCGAATCGTGTGACCACTGCATCTTCATAGATGGTGTAATATAACAGAATTCTCTGATTTCTCACCTTATCCTGAAGCGTAATCTCCAGTGTCATTGCCTCGGTGTCCGCATCAGTATAGACATGTGGCAGGCCATCCGGAGCGATCTTTCCACTCAGAATGCGATAGCCGTTATAGAAAAATCTTGCGTTTTTATCTCCATTTCTATCTTCTAGTTCGTAAGCTGGACTTCGGAAGTCCCCCTGTCCGGACTCCGGAAATTCCCTCAACTGTGTATCCAGAGAAAATGTCCTGTCTTCCGCTATCGGATTCGCACAGAATCCACGGTCGTAATAATAATCCTTGATGCCGCTGTGCCATCTCTTTATTCTTTTTCCGTAGTAACAATGCTTTAAATATCGTTGTTTTTCTACTTGAATCACATAACTGATCTTATCGTTATATAGATGAAAAACCTGCTGTTCTTCCTCAAAACTGATCTGCATTCTATTCCTCCACTCTCTCATTCTGCTTCATTTCATCGCTTGACTAAATGCATTATAACTTCCATCTCTTTTCACTTTCAATGGTAATGCAGATTATTGAATGGTAATTTCTTGCTATTTTTTATTGATTGCTATATTATAATATCTGATATAAAAACCCAAAACTAAGATTTCTACAGATTGTTTCGTGTTGCACCCCGCAATCTTCATTTATTTTGAAAGGAGTACTTTTTATGACAAACACAAAATCATCTGCCCAACCGCCTTTTGATTCCGTCGGTTTTCATATAACCTCTGCGCTTCCCCTCCAGACACTTCGTGGAATCGGCATGCATCACATCACTTCCCATGACTATCATTGGGATAACCGAGTCCGCAAAAACTCTTATGTATTACTTCAGTACACGATTTCAGGAAAAGGAAGTTTCCAGACACCAGACCATACCTATCCTCAACAGGCGGGTGATCTCTTCCTTGTTCAAGTACCCGGAGACAGCCAATACTCATTACCCGATGATTCGGAATGCTGGGATGTTCTTTATCTAGAATTTTCCTCCGAGTGTCTCCCTCTTCTCTACCACATTCATCAATCCTGTGGACCTGCTTTCCACCTGGAAGCATCCAGTACTTTACCTGAACAGATGAAGCAGCTCTATGCTGATGCGATTTCCAATCAGTTAGCATCGGTATTTGATAATTCCAAAGCGGCCTACGCTTTTCTTTTAGATCTGGCAGATTATGCATTGGAACACCCGGCACTTTCTTCACCTCGTGTTACACTGGCCAAGAATTATCTGGATTCCAATTATTACAACACGGATCTGAACCTTGACGAAGTCGCTGATGCCGTCGGGCTGTCCAAGTATCATCTTTGCAGAGAATTCAACCATCTCTATGGAATCTCGCCCGGAAAATATCTGGCGAATCTGCGTCTTCAGAAATCCTGTGCGCTTCTTTTACAGAGCCGCCAGCACACAATTGCCGAAATCGCCTCCATGGTCGGATTTTCAAATGATAATTATTTTTGTAAGGTCTTTCGAAAAGCTTTCGGAACTACACCAACTCAATATCGGCTTCAAAATCAGAACTATGATCTTGTCCGCGTTCTCCATGATTCGCATCCCAGGATTCCATCTGATAAATAACCGCCTCATATGGTCTGAGTTCTGTAATTTTTTCCGCGGCAGGCGTATCTGCATAATTACTAAGCATGACCTGCCCAGCTCTCTTACACTGTA
>OBKI01000572.1_pt1 | contig 23456 bp, 19 predicted proteins | sample 1519731 | NCBI WGS metagenome assembly OBKI01 (sample SAMN00265070, study PRJEB22529) | human gut metagenome
CCAGCCACCGTGCTGGTACCGCACGATATCTTCCCGATTGGCAATATGACCGGCTTCCCGACGCTGAAAGACAAAATTCCCGCCGAACAATGGCAGGACAAGCGCGTCGTCTGGGATGCACGGGTAAAATTGCTGACCAGCCAGGGGCCGGGTACGGCTATTGATTTTGGTCTGAAAATTATCGACCTGCTGGTTGGGCGCGAGAAAGCCCATGAAGTGGCATCACAACTGGTGATGGCGGCAGGGATTTATAATTATTACGAGTAGTGTCGGATGCGGCAAACGTCGCATCTGACCAGATGCGACGTAAAAACCACAAATTATGGGCGATACACCTTCACATTGTTAAAGCCCTGCTCGCGCAGATAGAGCGCCTGCAGACGGCTCATCACCCCGCGCTCACACCACAGTAGCCAGGTTCTGTTCTGGTCGAGATCGCCAAATTTGGTGCTCAGTTTATAGAACGGCAGAGAAACCACGTCGATACCTTCAACCTTCAGCGGCTTATCTTCCTGCTCATCGACAGAACGGATATCGAGGATCACGTCGTTCGGGCCAAAGCCATTGACGGTTTCCACTTCCACCACTTCCTGCTCGGTCTGCTGGGCGATTTCGCGGATATCAACGTTATTCGCTTCCTCAACCACTTTATCGAGAATACTGAAGTCGAACTTCTCTTCTTCCGCTTCAATCTTCGATTTAACCGCTTTCACCGTCGGGCTTTTGGAGATCACGCCACAATATTCTGGCATCGTGCGAGCAAAGTCTTCAGTGCCAATCTGGCGGGCCAGGTTGATGATGTGCTCTTTGTCGTAAGAAATCAGCGGACGCAGGATCAGCGTGTCAGAGACGTTATCAATCAGGCGCAGGTTGGTCAGCGTCTGACTGGACACCTGGCCGAGCGCTTCGCCGGTGACCAGCGCCTGTACGCCGTAACGTTCAGCCACTTTAGACGCGGCACGCACCATCATACGTTTGAGGATAACGCCCATCTGACCGTCGTCGATTTTCTCGAGAATTTCCCCAACGACCGGTTCGAAATTAATAGCGACAAAACGCACGCGGTGGGAGCTGCCAAAACGGTTCCACAGATAATGCGCCACCTGACGCACGCCAATTTCATGCGCCGCGCCGCCAAGGTTAAAGAAACAGTAATGCACGCGGCAGCCGCGACGCATCAACATATAACTGGAAACACCGGAGTCGAAACCACCGGAAATGAGCGACAGCACGTCTTCCTGGGTGCCGATCGGGAAACCGCCAATACCTTCGTAGCGGCCTTTAATCAGCAGGAGACGATCGTCTTCCACTTCCAGATGGACAGTCACTTCCGGATTGGTCAGCTTCACGCGCGCGGACTCAATATGCTGATTTAAACCGCCGCCGACGTAACGTTCCACATCAATCGAGCTAAAATCATGTTTGCCACGACGCTTCACGCGTACGCAGAAGGTTTTGCCTTCCAGCTGATCGCGATACTGAACCAACGCTTTCTCAAAAATATCGTGCATGTCGGTAAACGGCACGTCTTCGACTTCGAGAATATGGTGGATACCCGGAATACGGGTCAGGGCGTCGCGAATAGCCAGACGCTGGTTTTCATCTTTTGCGCGAACTTCGATGTTATCCCAGTGGCGGACGACAGCGAGCGTCTCATCATAGTGCTTTAAAACGTTACGAATGTTCCCGGTAAGGATTTTTATAAAGCGCAAGCGCACAGATTGGCTTTTGATGGTGATTTCCGGGAACAATTTAATGATAAACTTCATGGCGGCAATGGTTCGTTGGCAAGCCTTAAGCGACTTGTATAGGGAAAAATACAGCAGCCCACACCTGCGGCTGCATCCAGGCGCGGAAGTATACCACTAACATCGCTTTGCTGCGCACATCACCTTACCATTGCGCGTTATTTGCTATTTGCCCTGAGTCCGTTACCATGACGGGGCGAAAAATATTGAGAGTCAGACATTCATTATGCCGAAGAAAAATGAGGCTCCCGCCAGCTTTGAAAAGGCGCTGAGCGAGCTGGAACAGATTGTAACCCGTCTGGAAAGTGGCGACCTGCCGCTGGAAGAGGCGCTGAACGAGTTCGAACGCGGCGTGCAGCTGGCACGTCAGGGGCAGGCCAAATTACAACAAGCCGAACAGCGCGTACAAATTCTGCTGTCTGACAATGAAGACGCCTCTCTAACCCCTTTTACACCGGACAATGAGTAATGGACTTTCCGCAGCAACTCGAAGCCTGCGTTAAGCAGGCCAACCAGGCGCTGAGCCGTTTTATCGCCCCACTGCCCTTTCAGAACACTCCCGTGGTCGAAACCATGCAGTATGGCGCATTATTAGGTGGTAAGCGTCTGCGACCCTTCCTGGTTTATGCCACCGGTCATATGTTTGGCGTTAGCACAAACACGCTGGACGCACCCGCTGCCGCCGTAGAGTGTATCCACGCTTACTCATTAATTCATGATGATTTACCGGCGATGGATGATGACGATCTGCGTCGCGGTTTGCCGACCTGCCATGTGAAGTTTGGCGAAGCAAACGCGATTCTCGCTGGCGACGCTTTACAAACGCTGGCGTTCTCGATTCTAAGCGATGCCAATATGCCGGAAGTGTCGGATCGCGACAGAATTTCGATGATTTCTGAACTGGCGAGCGCCAGCGGTATTGCCGGAATGTGCGGTGGTCAGGCATTAGATTTAGACGCGGAAGGCAAACACGTACCTCTGGACGCGCTTGAGCGTATTCATCGTCATAAAACCGGCGCATTGATTCGCGCCGCCGTTCGCCTTGGTGCATTAAGCGCCGGAGATAAAGGGCGTCGTGCTCTGCCAGTACTCGACAAGTACGCAGAGAGCATCGGCCTTGCCTTCCAGGTTCAGGATGACATCCTGGATGTGGTAGGAGATACTGCAACGTTGGGAAAACGCCAGGGTGCCGACCAGCAACTTGGTAAAAGTACCTACCCTGCACTTCTGGGTCTTGAGCAAGCCCGGAAGAAAGCCCGGGATCTGATCGACGATGCCCGTCAGTCGCTGAAACAACTGGCTGAACAATCACTCGATACCTCGGCACTGGAAGCGCTAGCGGACTACATCATCCAGCGTAATAAATAAACAATAAGTATTAATAGGCCCCTGATGAGTTTTGATATTGCCAAATACCCGACCCTGGCACTGGTCGACTCCACCCAGGAGTTACGACTGTTGCCGAAAGAGAGTTTACCGAAACTCTGCGACGAACTGCGCCGCTATTTACTCGACAGCGTGAGCCGTTCCAGCGGGCACTTCGCCTCCGGGCTGGGCACGGTCGAACTGACCGTGGCGCTGCACTATGTCTACAACACCCCGTTTGACCAATTGATTTGGGATGTGGGGCATCAGGCTTATCCGCATAAAATTTTGACCGGACGCCGCGACAAAATCGGCACCATCCGTCAGAAAGGCGGCCTGCACCCGTTCCCGTGGCGCGGCGAAAGCGAATATGACGTATTAAGCGTCGGGCATTCATCAACCTCCATCAGTGCCGGAATTGGTATTGCGGTTGCTGCCGAGAAAGAAGGCAAAAATCGCCGTACCGTCTGTGTAATCGGCGATGGCGCGATTACCGCAGGCATGGCGTTTGAAGCGATGAATCACGCGGGCGATATCCGTCCTGATATGCTGGTGGTCCTCAACGACAACGAAATGTCGATTTCCGAAAATGTCGGCGCGCTCAACAACCATCTGGCGCAGCTGCTTTCCGGTAAGCTTTACTCTTCACTGCGCGAAGGCGGGAAAAAAGTTTTCTCTGGCGTTCCGCCAATTAAAGAGCTGCTCAAACGTACCGAAGAACATATTAAAGGCATGGTAGTGCCTGGCACGTTGTTTGAAGAGCTGGGCTTTAACTACATCGGCCCGGTTGACGGTCACGATGTGCTGGGGCTTATCACCACGCTGAAGAACATGCGCGACCTGAAAGGCCCGCAGTTCCTGCATATCATGACCAAAAAAGGTCGTGGTTATGAACCGGCAGAAAAAGACCCCATCACTTTCCACGCCGTGCCTAAATTTGATCCCTCCAGCGGTTGTTTGCCGAAAAGTAGCGGCGGTTTGCCGAGCTATTCAAAAATCTTTGGCGACTGGTTGTGCGAAACGGCAGCGAAAGACAACAAGCTGATGGCGATTACTCCGGCGATGCGTGAAGGTTCCGGCATGGTCGAGTTTTCACGTAAATTCCCGGATCGTTACTTCGACGTGGCAATCGCCGAGCAACACGCGGTGACCTTTGCCGCCGGTCTGGCGATTGGTGGGTACAAACCCATTGTCGCGATTTACTCCACTTTCCTGCAACGCGCCTATGATCAGGTGCTGCATGACGTGGCGATTCAAAAGCTCCCGGTCCTGTTCGCCATCGACCGCGCGGGCATTGTTGGTGCTGACGGTCAAACCCATCAGGGCGCTTTTGACCTCTCTTACCTGCGCTGCATACCGGAAATGGTCATTATGACCCCGAGCGATGAAAACGAATGTCGCCAGATGCTCTATACCGGCTATCACTATAACGACGGCCCGTCCGCGGTGCGCTACCCGCGCGGTAACGCGGTTGGCGTGGAACTGACGCCGCTGGAAAAACTGCCAATTGGCAAAGGCATTGTGAAGCGTCGTGGCGAGAAACTGGCGATCCTTAACTTTGGTACGCTGATGCCAGACGCGGCGAAAGTCGCTGAATCGCTGAACGCTACGCTGGTCGATATGCGTTTTGTGAAACCGCTTGATGAAGCGTTAATTCTGGAAATGGCCGCCAGCCATGAAGCGCTGGTCACCGTAGAAGAAAACGCCATTATGGGCGGTGCAGGCAGCGGAGTGAACGAAGTACTAATGGCCCATCGTAAACCAGTCCCCGTGCTGAACATTGGCCTGCCTGACTTCTTTATTCCGCAAGGAACGCAGGAAGAAATGCGCGCCGAACTCGGCCTCGATGCCGCCGGTATGGAAGCCAAAATCAAGGCCTGGCTGGCATAATCCCTACTCCACTCCTGCTATGCTTAAGAAATTATTCATGGCAGGAGTGGCAGCATGCAATACAACCCCTTAGGAAAAACCGACCTTCGCGTTTCCCGACTTTGCCTCGGCTGTATGACCTTTGGCGAGCCAGATCGTGGTAATCACGCATGGACACTGCCGGAAGAGAGCAGCCGTCCCATAATTAAACGCGCACTGGAAGGCGGCATAAATTTCTTTGATACCGCCAATAGCTATTCCGATGGTAGCAGCGAAGAGATCGTTGGTCGCGCACTGCGGGATTTCGCCCGTCGTGAAGACGTGGTCGTTGCCACCAAAGTGTTCCATCGCGTTGGTGATTTACCGGAAGGATTATCCCGTGCACAAATTTTGCGCTCTATCGACGACAGCCTGCGCCGTCTCGGCATGGATTATGTCGATATCCTGCAAATTCATCGCTGGGATTACAACACGCCGATCGAAGAGACGCTGGAAGCCCTGAACGACGTGGTAAAAGCCGGGAAAGCGCGTTATATCGGCGCGTCATCCATGCACGCTTCGCAGTTTGCTCAGGCCCTGAAGCTACAAAAACAGCACGGCTGGGCGCAGTTTATCAGTATGCAGGATCACTACAATCTGATTTATCGCGAAGAAGAGCGCGAGATGCTGCCTCTGTGTTATCAGGAGGGCGTGGCGGTGATTCCGTGGAGCCCGCTGGCGCGGGGGCGACTGACGCGTCCGTGGGGAGAAACTACCGCACGACTGGTGTCTGATGAGGTGGGGAAAAATCTCTATAAAGAAAGCGATGAAAATGACGCGCAGATCGCAGAGCGGTTAACGGGCGTCAGTGAAGAACTCGGTGCAACACGAGCACAAGTTGCGCTGGCCTGGTTGTTGAGTAAACCGGGCATTGCCGCACCGATTATCGGTACATCGCGGGAAGAACAGCTTGATGAGCTGCTGAACGCGGTGGATATCACTTTGAAGCCAGAACAGATTGCCGAACTGGAAACGCCGTATAAACCGCATGCGGTCGTAGGATTTAAATAAGAGTCCAGGCCTGATGAGACGTGACAAGCGTCACATCAGGCATCGGTGCACAACTACGACAGAATACCCAGCGGCCAGTGATGACCGATAAAGTACAGGATGCCTGCGGAAATCACCCCGGCGACAATATCGTCGATCATGATCCCCATGCCGCCATGTACATTGCGATCAAACCAGCGGATCGGCCACGGCTTCCACATATCCAGAATACGGAAAATCACAAACCCGGCAGTGACCCACTGCCAGTCATTGGTCGGCAATGCCATGAGCGTGATCCACATGCCGATAAATTCGTCCCAGACAATGCTGCCGTGATCGTGCACGCCCATATCTTTCGCCGTTTGATGACAAAGATAGACGCCGATACAGATCCCCAACATCACCACCAGCGAGTAGAGCTGCCAGGGTAAAAAGGTCATCAGATACCAGAAAGGGATCGCCGCCAGCGATCCCATCGTGCCAGGAACGATCGGGCTTAATCCACTTCCGAATCCGACAGCAAGCAGATGCCACGGATTACTCATCTTCAGGCGACTTTTCGCGACATCTTTATGGCGTGGCAAAATGGTCATATCCTTTCCAGTCAAAGGTGACAGGTTCGCCGTCACGGATAAAACAAAGCCCTTCGATATCGGCGGTCATCTGCCCGATACAGGTAAACGGTACGCCCAGGTGTCCGAGAGCCACATCCAGCGCGCCACGGTTCAGTTCCGGCACAGTGAAACACAACTCGTAATCTTCACCGCCAGAGAGCGCCCAGCGCAGCGCCTGTTCAGGTTCAACATGGCAAGAAAGCGCATCAGAAAACGGCAGCAATGCCAGGTCAATACGTGCGCCGCAGTCGCTGGCTTTCACGATATGCCCGAGATCGGAAATCAGACCGTCAGAGAGATCGATAGCTGAATTTGCCAGATCGCGCAGTGCCTGCCCCTGTAAAATACGCGGCGATGGACGGAGATGACGTTTGATCAAGTAGTCAGCATCTTTAGCATCGGCAACCTGCAAACGGTTTTGCAAAATCGCCAGCCCGGCGGCGCTATCGCCCGGTGTACCGGTCACATAGATCCAGTCACCCGGTTTCGCCCCAGAGCGCGTTAAGGCTCGTCCCATCGGAACAAAGCCGTGGATACCCAACGTCATTGATAATGGCCCACGCGTGGTATCGCCGCCAATGAGTTGCATATCGTAATAATTGAGAAGATCAAACAAACTGTCGCTGAAGGACTCAAGCCACGCTTCGTCTACGTCCGGTAAGGTTAATGCCAGCGTCAGCCAGGCCGGATCGGCCCCCATCGCTGCCAGATCGCTTAGGTTCACCGCCAGTGCTTTATAAGCCAGATCAGCAGGATCGATATCAGGGAGGAAATGGTTACCCGCCACCAGCGTATCAGTGCTGATCGCCAGGGTCTGTTTCTCGGGGATATTGAGAAGTGCGCAATCGTCGCCGATGCCCAGTTCGACATCAAGACGAGAACTTCTTACACGGTCAAAATAACGGGCAATCAGGGAGAACTCGCCACATGCCATACGTTATGCCTCAGCAGGTAAAAAAGAAAAGGCCGGCGATCATGGAACGGTCTTCCGTGAATCTACCGGCCTGGATATCACTTTTTGTTAGGGCGAATCACAGGTGCTGCTTTATCGAGTACGCCGTTGACGAACTTATGGCTGTCTTCTGCGCCGAACGATTTCGCCAGTTCGATCGCTTCGTTAATGGCCACTTTGTATGGCACATCGCTACGTTTAGACAGTTCGTACAGCGCAATGCGCAGTACTGCTTTTTCTACCTGTCCCAGTTCTTCCAGCAGGCGGGACAGGTATGGCTTCATCAGTCCGTCGAGGTATGCGGTATTAGTCGCCACCCCGGCCAGCAGCTCACGGAAGTACAGGACGTCAACGTCTTTTACATCCTGTTCAGCCAGGAACTGGTATTCAACATCAGCGATGTCGTTCTGGGACAACTGCCAGGAGTAGAGCGCCTGGACGGCACACTCACGAGCGCGGCGACGAGCAGCAGGTTTCACGGATTTCCCCTTACTAATTTCAGGCCTTGATGGCTTTCAATACATTAATCATTTCAAGCGCGGTCAGTGCAGCTTCTGCACCTTTGTTGCCAGCTTTGGTGCCAGCACGTTCGATCGCTTGTTCAATGCTTTCAGTGGTCAGAACCCCAAAAGCAACCGGAATTTCGCTGTCCTGGGCAACATGCGCCAGGCCGTTGCTTGCACCACCAGCGACATATTCAAAGTGGGCAGTGCCACCACGAATAACCGTACCCAGCGCAATCACCGCGTCGTATTTACCGGTTTTAGCCAGTGCACCCGCCGCCAGCGGCAGCTCATAGGCACCAGGCACCCAAACAACGGTAATGTTTTCATCTTTTACCTGACCGATACGTTTCAGTGCGTCAATTGCACCTTCCAGCAGGCTGTCATTGATAAAGTTGTTGAAACGCGCGATGGTGATGGCGACGCGAGCGTCCGGGGTAGCAACGTTAGCTTCAATAATGTTCATTTTCTTCCTTCGGGTTCGAGTATGGCCCCGCAGGGGGGCGGATTTTAGCATAATATTTCGTGCGCTGCTTCCCTTTCGAGCCGGGAGATCATGCACCCACTAAATGCAGGCAAACATCCGGGCCTACATGACGTATCTCTTTGAATTTAAATTGGGGGGCGTCGGCTAATTTCTCAAGCCCTGGCAGCGTGCATAATCCGCGGGCGTCGCTGCCTAATAGTTTAGGTGCGATATAGACAATCAGCTCATCGACTAAACCCGCCTGCAGCAATGCGCCAGCGAGCGTTGGCCCCGCTTCCACCCAGATGCTGTTAATTTGCTGTTTACCCAGTTGCATCATCAGTACAACCAGATCCAGATGACCTTTATGCTCTGGAATCAGCAAGGTACGCACCGTTTCCGGCCACTCACGAGAATCTTCCTGCGTACGCGCGAACCAGGTTTCGCCGGGCTGCTGCACAATGTGATGTTCCGGCGTCACGCGATTTTGGCTATCAATCACAATACGTATCGGCTGGCGGAGATTTTGTTGCGGGTAGAGCGCCTGAGTTTGTTCATCCAGTTCGGACCAACGCACCGTTAAGGCAGGATCATCCGCCAGCACCGTGGCGCTGCTGGTTAAAATGGCATGACTTTGCGCGCGCAGTAGTTGTACATCACGCCGCGCCTGGGGCGAAGTGATCCACTGGCTTTCGCCGCTCGCCATCGCCGTGCGACCATCAAGCGATGCGCCAAGTTTTAACTGAATATAAGGAAAGCCGGTGCGCATCCGCTTGAGAAAGCCTTTATTCAATTGCTCGGCTTCACTCATCATCAGCCCGTGGCTGACGTCAATGCCAGCCTGTTGCAGACGGTAAAGTCCACGCCCAGCGACCTGCGGGTTAGGATCTTGCATCGAGGCAACCACGCGCGCTACGCCAGCGGCGATGAGTGCGTCACAGCACGGTGGCGTACGACCATGATGGCTACAGGGTTCGAGTGTGACATAGGCGGTCGCATCTTTGGCTTTTTCACCCGCCATACGCAACGCGTGTACTTCGGCATGTGGTTCACCCGCACGTTGGTGGTAACCTTCACCGACAATTTCGCCATCTTTGACAATGACGCACCCGACATTCGGGTTGGGATGCGTGGTAAAACGTCCTCGTTGCGCCAGCTTTAGCGCCCGCGCCATGTAATACTCGTCCTGCACGGCTTAGTCCTCCAGGCGCGCGATCTCTTCGCCAAATTCTTTGATATCTTCGAAACTGCGGTAGACAGAGGCAAAACGGATATAGGCGACTTTATCGAGCTTTTTCAATTGCTCCATCACCAGATTGCCAATCATCTTGCTCGGCACTTCGCGCTCACCGGTGGCGCGCAGCTGCGATTTAATATGATTGATTGCCATTTCGACGTCATCGGAACTCACCGGACGTTTTTCCAGCGCCCGCAGCATTCCGCTACGCAATTTCTCTTCATTAAACGGTTCACGCACGTCGTTGCTTTTTACAACACGCGGCATAACCAGCTCCGCCACTTCAAAGGTGGTGAAACGTTCATTACACACCAGACACTGCCGACGGCGGCGTACGGATGAACCCTCGCCCACGAGACGAGAGTCAATTACCTTAGTGTCCACGGCGAAACAGAATGGGCAATGCATACGGCGTCCTGACCAGGTGGTTAACAGAAATCTATTTTACCCTGAACTGACGATACAACAAAGGCGCAACGCTTTTGAGATAAAGGATCGATGCTTTCGCTGCTTTTACCCTCTACCATTAGGCTAATTGCGACGAGAAAGGGACGACCTATGAATACTAACGTTTTTCGACTGCTCCTGCTGGGAAGCCTGTTCAGCCTTAGCGCCTGTGTGCAGCAGAGCGAAGTGCGACAGATGAAACACAGCGTCAGCACGCTGAACCAGGAGATGACGCAACTCAATAAAGAAACGGTCAAAATCACTCAGCAAAACAGGCTGAATGCAAAATCCAGCAGTGGGGTTTACCTTCTGCCTGGAGCGAAAACACCGGCAAGACTGGAAAGCCAGATCGGTACTTTACGTATGTCGCTGGTGAATATTACGCCTGATGCAGATGGCACCCCCCTGACGCTACGTATTCAGGGCGAGTCGAATGATCCCTTGCCCGCATTCAGCGGAACTGTTGAATATGGGCAAATTCAGGGAACAATAGACAACTTTCAGGAAATCAATGTGCAGAATCAATTGATTAATGCCCCTGCCAGCGTCCTCGCCCCAAGCGATGTTGATATTCCGTTACAGTTAAAGGGTATTTCTGTAGAACAGTTAGACTTCGTACGTATCCACGATATTCAACCTGTTATGCAGTAAACGTATTTCGGGGCGATTTTGTGCGTCCCGCAACATCTTTCCCCGTCATTTTGTTACTCCGCTTACATCACCCAGATTGATAGTAAAAGTTTGCAACAAGGGTGAAAGTCAGTACAATCCCTGCCCGAATGTGTGTAAACGTGAACGCAATCGATTACGTAAATGATAGAACTGTGAAACGAAACATATTTTTGTGAGCAATGATTTTTATAATAGGCTCCTCTGTATACGAAATATTTAGAAACGCAATTTGCGCCTTTTTCACTCCCGCAAGGGATTTTCAAACAGTGGCATACATATGAAAAAAACATTACTGGCAGCCGGTGCGGTACTGGCGCTCTCTTCGTCTTTTACTGTCAACGCAGCTGAAAACGACAAACCGCAGTATCTTTCCGACTGGTGGCACCAGAGCGTTAACGTTGTCGGAAGCTATCACACCCGTTTCGGACCGCAGATCCGCAACGATACCTACCTTGAGTACGAAGCATTCGCTAAAAAAGACTGGTTCGACTTCTATGGTTATGTGGATGCGCCGGTATTCTTCGGCGGTAACTCCGATGCTAAAGGTATCTGGAACCACGGTTCTCCGCTGTTTATGGAAATCGAACCACGTTTCTCCATCGACAAGCTGACCAATACTGACCTTAGCTTCGGTCCGTTCAAAGAGTGGTACTTCGCGAACAACTACATTTACGACATGGGTCGTAATAAAGATGGTCGCCAGAGCACCTGGTACATGGGTCTGGGTACCGACATCGATACTGGTCTGCCGATGAGCCTGTCCATGAACGTCTATGCGAAATACCAGTGGCAGAACTATGGCGCAGCGAACGAAAACGAGTGGGACGGTTACCGTTTCAAAATTAAATACTTTGTGCCAATTACCGATCTGTGGGGCGGTCAGCTGAGCTACATCGGCTTCACCAACTTCGACTGGGGTTCCGATTTAGGGGATGACAGCGGTAACGCAATCAACGGTATTAAGACCCGTACCAATAACTCTATCGCTTCCAGCCATATTCTGGCTCTGAACTACGATCACTGGCACTACTCTGTCGTAGCTCGTTACTGGCACGACGGTGGTCAGTGGAACGACGATGCAGAACTGAACTTCGGCAACGGCAACTTCAACGTTCGCTCTACCGGCTGGGGTGGTTACCTGGTAGTAGGTTACAACTTCTGATTATGAAAATGCCGGGATTTATTCCCGGCATTTCAGATTGTTAACAACGTGCGCTTTGTTCATGCCGGATGCGGCGTAAACGCTTTGTCCGACCCACAAAAGCACGTAAATTCAATATATTGCTGAAATAACGTAGTCCTGATAAGCGTAGCGCATCAGGCAATTTTACGTTTTAATCACTTCTTCTTGTTCATCATCGCTTTCAGGTCAGCGAATGGGTTGTACTTCGCTTCACCGACATCTTTCTGCGCATCTTCCCCTGCGATAACGGTCGTACCATACTGATCCGCTTCGGTATATTTCGAATGCTCATGATCGTGGCAATAGAGACAAAGCAATTCCCAGTTACTGCCATCTTTCGGGTTATTGGTATGGTCGTGATCAATGTGGTGAACAGTAAGTTCACGCAGGTTGGAATAGACAAACTCGCGGGAACAGCGACCGCAGACCCACGGATAGATTTTTAATGCTTTTTCGCGATAGCCGCTTTCTAACCGCGCATAGTTTTTTGGGATGATAGCCATGAAAAGTTACCTGGATGAAATGTAGGGTTACGCGCAGTTTCCCAAGATGCGGGGATTTTCGCAATCTCCATACATCAAAAAAAATCCCGATCTTCTGACCGGGATTTTCAACATCAACGGGAACTTGATTAAGGCAGAATTGACGGCTGATCCGCCCCTTCTTTTTCCACTTTCTGCTGCAACATGTGTTCGCGCTTCATACCCAGTTTCAGAGCCAACGCAGATGCCACATAGATGGAAGATGCAGTACCGATGGAAACACCGATAAGCATGGTCAGCGAGAAGCCTTCCAGTACCGGACCACCGAAGAGGTACAGCATCAGGATAACCATCAAGGTAGTACCGGATGTGATCAAGGTACGGTGCAGCGTCTGGGTCAAGGACACGTTAAAGATTTCGTAAGGCGTACCGCGACGGATCTTGCGGAAGTTTTCACGAATACGGTCCGATACCACGATACTGTCGTTAAGCGAGTAACCGATAACCGACATCAACGATGCCACAATGGTCAGGTCAATCTCGATATGGAATAACGACAAAATACCCAGCGTAATGATAACGTCGTGCGCCAGCGCAATAACAACCCCTGCCGCCAGTCGCCACTCAAAGCGAAAACCTACGTACACAAGGATAGACAGCAGCGCCGCCATCAACGCCATCGCACCGGTTTGCGCAAGGTCTGCCCCCACGCTCGGACCGACGAACTCAATACGCTTCACTGCTGCATTCTGATTGGTGGATTCGTTAATCACCTTCAGAACCTGGCTGCCCAGCACCTGACCACCGGTTTCGCCTTCAGCAGGCGGCATACGGACCATGATGTCGTGGCTGCTACCAAAGTTTTGCAGCATTGGCTCTTCAAAACCGGCTTTTTGCAATGCATCACGCATTACGTCAATTTCAGCCGGTTTTTCGAGCGTAATTTCGATAACCGTACCACCGGTGAAATCCAGCCCCCAGTTAAAGCCGCGCACGCCCATAATAACGATAGCGGCGATTAACAGCAGACCAGAGATGCCGAAAGCCCAGTAGTCCCAGCGCATAAAGTCATAGACTTTACGGCCGTGGTTTAGTTGTTCAACAGTATATTCCTGTGCCACATCGCACTCCTCAGATTGACAGCTTCTTGACGCGCTTGCCGCCATATAGCAGGTTTACGATGGCACGCGTACCGACAATCGCGGTAAACATCGACGTCGCCACACCGATACCGGTAGTAATCGCGAACCCTTTAATTGCCCCGGTACCCACTGCGTACAGGATGATGACTTTAATCAGCGTGGTGATGTTCGCATCGAAGATAGAACTGAATGCGCCACGATAACCTTCATCAATTGCCTGTTGAACAGTACGTCCGTTGCTCAACTCTTCTTTAATACGTTCGTTGATCAGTACGTTCGCATCGACCGCCACCGCAAGGGTTAAGACGATACCCGCGATACCTGGCATACTCAGCGTTGCGCCTGGCAACAGCGACATAATGCCGACGATTAAGATCAAGTTGGCAATCAGAGCACTGGTCGCAATCAGACCAAACTTCTTATAGAAGATGATCATGAACAGAATAGAAACCAGCAGACCGGCAAGGCAAGCCTCCAGCCCCTGTTCAATGTTCTGCATACCCAGGGTTGGGCCAATGGTACGTTCTTCAACAATCTGAATCGGCGCGATCAACGCACCGGCACGCAGCAGCAGTGACAGCTGACGGGCTTCGTTCGGGTTGTTGATGCCGGTGATACGGAAGCTGTTACCCAGACGAGACTGGATGTTGGCGATGTTAATCACCTCTTCCTGTTTCACCAGAACCGCACGACCATTTGCATCTTTCTTACCGCTGTCTTTGTACTCCACAAACAGGGTTGCCATCGGTTTGCCGATGTTGTCCTTAGTGAAGTTAGACATGATGTTACCACCAGCGCTATCGAGCGAGATGTTAACCTGCGGTTGGTTGTATTCGTCCTGGCTGGAAGTGGAGTCGGTGATATGGTCACCGGTCAGAATTACGCGTTTGTACAGCACAACTGGCTGACCTTCGCGGGTCTGTTTCACTTCAGAGTCGCCCGGTACGCGACCAGATGCCGCAGCGGCCTGGTCAACGTTGGTGTTTACCAGACGGAATTCCAGCGTTGCCGTCGCACCCAGAATCTCTTTCGCACGCGCAGTGTCCTGAATACCTGGCAGTTCAACAACGATACGGTCAGCACCCTGACGCTGAACCACCGGCTCCGCCACGCCAAGTTGGTTTACACGGTTACGCAGGATATTGATGTTCTGCTGCACCGCATATTCACGCGCTTCACTCAGACGAGCATCGCTCATTACCGCACGCAGCTGGTTGCTGCCCTGGCTACTAATCACCAGGTCCGGATGGCGCTTGCTCAGATACGCAATGGCTTCATCACGAGCTTTAGCATCGCGGAAAGTAATGCTCAGGCCGTAGTTGTTTTCTTTACGAACGGTGGTATACGGGATGCCCTTTTCACGCAGATCGCTGCGCAGGCTATCGATATTTTGTTCCTGGAGTTTGCCAAGCGCGGTGTCCATATCCACTTCCATCAGGAAGTGAACGCCGCCACGCAGGTCAAGGCCGAGCTTCATCGGCTCAGCGTGAATAGCTGCCAGCCAGCGCGGCGTTGCCGGGGCAAGGTTAAGCGCCACGACGTATTTGTCACCCATAACGCCCATTAATGCTTCACGAGCGCGCAGCTGGGTGTCAGTGGAGTCGAAGCGCGCAAGAATAGCGCCCTCTTCCAGTGCCACAGACTTAGCAGTTATTTTTTCTTCTTGTAACGTTTTCTGGACCTGGATCAGCGTTTGCTCACTGGCGGCGACTCCGCGCGCACCAGTGATCTGAACAGCCGGATCCTCACCAAACAGGTTGGGAAGCGCATACAGCAGACCGATGACAATCACCACGATCAGCATGACGTACTTCCACAAAGGATAACGGTTTAACACGGCAATTCCCTTAGGGAAAAATTTTAATTACAGCGCCTTCATGGTGCCTTTCGGCAGGACGGCAGCTACGAAGTCACGTTTAATAACTACTTCAGTGGTGTCATTCAGCGCGATAGCAATGTAGCCGTTTTCCGCTACTTTGGTTACGCGACCAACCAGGCCACCGTTCGTCAGAACTTCATCACCTTTGGCAATGGAGTCCATCAGCTTTTTGTGTTCTTTGGTGCGCTTCTGCTGTGGACGCAGGATCATGAAATAGAAAATCAGACCGAATACCACCAGCATCAAAATCAAAGACATCGGGCTACCTTGCGCCGGTGCACCCGTTGCCGCTACCGCATCAGAAATAAAAAAGCTCATTAAATTTCCCTCATTATTAATATTAATCAACGTTCAAAGGTGGTACTTCTCGCCCCTGACGCTGGTAAAAATCAGTTACGAAGCTCTCTAATTTACCCTCTTCAATAGCCTTGCGTAAACCCGCCATCAAACGCTGGTAGTAACGAAGGTTATGAATGGTGTTGAGTCGCGCGCCTAATATTTCGTTGCAACGGTCAAGATGATGCAAGTAAGCGCGTGAATAATTGCGACAGGTGTAGCAATCACACTCAGGATCGAGTGGGCCAGTATCGCTCTTATACTTCGCATTGCGGATTTTCACCACGCCATCGGTCACGAACAAATGACCATTTCGGGCGTTGCGGGTTGGCATTACGCAGTCAAACATATCGATACCACGACGTACGCCTTCAACCAGGTCTTCTGGTTTACCAACGCCCATCAGGTAACGCGGTTTGTCTGCCGGAATTTGCGGGCATACATGCTCCAGAATGCGGTGCATATCTGCTTTCGGCTCACCCACAGCCAGACCGCCGACAGCGTAGCCATCAAAACCGATATCTACCAGACCTTTAACAGAAATATCACGTAAATCTTCGTAAACGCTGCCCTGAATGATACCAAACAGCGCATTTTTGTTTCCGAGACTGTCAAAACGCTCACGGCTACGCTTCGCCCAACGCAGAGACATCTCCATGGAGCGTTTTGCGTAATCCCAGTCAGCAGGATACGGCGTACACTCATCAAAGATCATGACGATATCCGAACCAAGATCGTACTGAATCTCCATTGATTTTTCAGGATCGAGGAAAATCGGATCGCCGTTGATCGGGTTACGGAAGTGCACGCCCTGTTCGGTGATTTTACGAATATCGCCAAGGCTGAAGACCTGGAAACCGCCGGAGTCGGTGAGGATCGGCCCCTTCCACTGCATAAAATCGTGCAGATCGCCGTGCAGTTTCATGATTTCCTGGCCCGGGCGCAGCCACAGGTGGAAGGTGTTGCCGAGGATAATTTGCGCGCCAGTGGCTTCAACTTCTTCCGGCGTCATCCCTTTTACGGTGCCGTAGGTGCCAACAGGCATAAAACAAGGCGTTTCCACTACGCCACGATCAAAGACCAGGCGGCCACGGCGTGCGCGACCGTCGGTGGTGTCCAGTTCAAATTTCATTTTTTCTCCACTACGTCAGAAAAACAGTCCAACGTTTTAAACCAGCGCCGCGGAATTACTCCCCGACGCGCTCATTAATTGCCTGCGGATTGTACGTGATAAACATCGCATCACCGTAACTAAAAAAGCGATATTTCTCTTCTACCGCTGCTTTATAGGCGTTCATGGTGTGTTGATAACCGGCAAAGGCCGAAACCAGCATAATCAGCGTCGATTCCGGCAGGTGGAAGTTCGTCACCAGCGCATCGACCACTTTGTACTGGAAGCCCGGATAGATAAAGATTTGGGTATCGTCGAAGAACGGTTCAATGAGATCGTTTTTCGCTGCCTGAGCCGCGCTTTCCAGCGAACGTACTGAAGTGGTGCCAACCGCAATCACCCGGTTACCGCGCGCTTTCGCCGCCAGTACCGCGTCTACCACATCCTGCGGTACTTCAGCGTATTCCGAGTGCATGATGTGATCTTCAATGGTGTCGACGCGCACCGGCTGGAAGGTGCCCGCACCAACGTGCAACGTCACAAACGCCATCTCCACGCCTTTGGCGCGCAATTTTTCCAGCAAAGGCTCGTCAAAATGCAGACCAGCGGTCGGGGCTGCAACCGCGCCCGGTTTTTCGCTATAAACGGTTTGATAAAGTTCGCGGTCAGCGTCTTCGTCCGGACGGTCGATATACGGCGGCAGCGGCATATGGCCGATACTGTTGAGGATATCCAGTACCGAACGATCATCATTGAATTCGACTTCAAACAGTGCGCCGTGGCGCGCGGTCATTGTTGCGTTAATACTTTCGTCATCGCCCAGCAGCAGTTCTGCGCCAGGTTTTGGCGCTTTCGAGGCGCGAATATGCGCAAGAATGCGTTTGTCGTCGAGCATCCGCTCAACCAGCACTTCAATCTTGCCGCCGCTGGCTTTACGCCCAAACAGGCGCGCCGGGATCACGCGGGTATTATTAAAAACCAGAAGATCGCCGGGGTTGAGCTTATCAAGTAAATCGGTGAAAGTACCGTGCGTCAGCGCGCCCGTCGGCCCGTCCAGCGACAGTAAACGACAGCTACTGCGTTCAGGCATGGGATAGTGGGCAATCAGGGATTCGGGCAATTCAAAGGAGAAATCGGTAACGCGCATGACACTGACTCAGACTAAAATAAGAGGCGGGTAGTCTAGTGCCGGGGCGCTCTCCCTGCAACCTTTACCCCCTTTTGGATAGAATATAATCGATGAATTTTTTAGCTCACCTGCATTTAGCCCATCTCGCGGAAAGCTCGCTTTCCGGCAATTTACTGGCTGATTTCGTACGCGGAAATCCTGAAGAAAGTTTTCCGCCCGACGTCGTGGCTGGCATTCATATGCATCGACGTATCGACGTATTAACCGACAATCTGCCGGAAGTCCGCGAAGCACGGGAATGGTTTCGTAGTGAAACTCGCCGCGTTGCGCCTATTACGCTGGATGTCATGTGGGATCACTTTCTTTCCCGCCACTGGTCGCAGCTGTCGCCGGACTTTCCGCTACAGGAATTTGTCTGTTATGCCCGCGAGCAAGTGATGACGATTTTGCCGGACTCACCGCCACGTTTTATCAATCTGAACAATTACTTGTGGTCAGAGCAGTGGCTGGTGCGCTATCGCGATATGGATTTCATCCAGAACGTGTTAAACGGCATGGCAAGCCGCCGCCCACGTCTGGATGCCCTGCGTGACTCCTGGTACGATTTAGACGCTCATTATGACGCCCTCGAAACCCGCTTCTGGCAGTTTTATCCGCGGATGATGGCGCAGGCGTCACACAAGGCGTTATAAAACGTTAGTTCATCCATACCGTAGCCGAAATGGCAGGCAAAGCCAGAATCCCGTTTGTCAGTTGCCCATGGCCTTCTTTGCGTTGCCATTGCGCGACATTAAGAAACGGTGACGCGGGGAGCACCACTTCACAGGCCTCGCCACGGTTGATTGCCACCAGTACACGTTGCTGATTCAGCACGCGGACAAATACCACTACGTTATCTTCCGCATACAGCACCTGACAGCCGCCACGACGCAGCGCCTGACTTTTCTTACGCAGCGCAATCATTCGCTGGTACAGCGCGAATAACGCCGTATCCTGCTTTTCCACCTGCCAAGGGAACGGTTTACGGCAAAACGGATCGTTTTTGCCATCCAGTCCTACTTCATCACCGTAATAAATGCACGGTACACCAGGCCAGGTGAACAGCCAGACCACCGCCAGCGGCAGGCGCGCAATATCCCGACCGAGCAGCGTTTTAAATCGCGCAGTATCGTGGCTGTCGAGCTGATTAAACATACGTAATTGTTGTTGATGAGAAAGCCCTGCGCGGTAATTATCCATCCAGGCCATACAGGTTTGGGCATCAATTTGCTGCGGATCGTAAGAGATATCGGTATTGGCAAGAAATCCCCACAACGGGAATGTGAAGCCACGATAGTTCATGGCGGCATCTTCCACATCGGCCTGTAACCATTGCCGTGCATCGCCAAAATGTTCGCCGACAATATACGCTTCCGGCTGGGTTTCTTTCGCCGCTTCGGTGATCCCAGCAACGTGCTGCATATTATTGCGCGCCCCACCCGCCTCCCCCAGCATATGCACCACATCCAGCCGCCAGCCGTCCATACTCCACGGCGCTTTCAGCCAATGGCGGACAATACTGTCTTCCCCGCGATAAATTTCATTCACCAGACTTTCCGACTGATAATCCAGCTTCGGCAAGCTGGCATAGCCAAGCCAGTCGAGCGCCGTGCCATCATCACTAAACGAGTACCAGTCGCGCCAGGGCGATTCAGGGTTGTGACAAGCTCCCCCCGTGCCACGATTGTGCCTGTCAAACCAGGCATGGGAATCGCCACTGTGGTTAAACACGCCATCCAGCACCAGCCGCATTCCCAGCTGCTGCGTATTGTGGCGTAAGCGCAGCAACGCCCCATCACCGCCAAACTGCGGATCGACATGGCGATAATCCTCGGTATCGTATTTATGTACGCTGGGAGCTTTAAACACCGGATTGAGATACAGCGCCGTCACGCCAAGCTTTTTCAGATACGGCAGTTTTTCGCTTATCCCGTCCAGATCGCCGCCATAGAACGTTGATCCGCCCGCCTGCGCCGTGACCGGTTCATCCCAGTCACGCAAGATGATCTCTTGTCCGGCTGCATGATGGTAATAGACATGATCCTGTTCAGCTTCACGAGGAAGACTACGCGCAAAACGATCAGGGAAGATCTGATAAAAAATCTGATCCGCAGCCCATTGTGGGCCGATATCCGGTACATCGACGGCAAACTGCTCCAGTCGTGCCGGCGGCATTCGGCTGAAGCCCTGCGGTGTAAACCAACGCTGGCGATCGTGCCACAGCAGTTTGAAACTGTAACGCCGCCGGGGTTGTCCGCTGGAGAGATCAATCGCCGCACGCCATGCGGTGACGCCAGGCTGCTGCTGACTGCGCTGCTTATGCATCGATACTGACATTTCTTCGTTATCGTGTTCTGTACGCAGCATAATGCGCTGCGGTGGGTCTTCGCCCGTCAGCCACAGTGTAATGAGCAGTTGATCTTTGCTTTGTTTAACAAATGGGGGCACCGGCAGGTGCCATGCATTTAACATCATAATTCCCCTGTGATGAAAATCTGATCACCTTGCCATAGCCTAATGCAGGATCACTCATCATCTGAAGGATATTTGGGGGAGGAGGACGGGGGCGGATAACTTTCGGAATAGCCGGATCAGGATTTCCTCCTGAACCGGCTTACAGAACGCAAGTATTATTGGTTTTCAGCCAGCTGACGATCGTGGCGGCGTTTAAACATCCAGCCAATCAACAGCACAACAATCCACGCGAAACCGACATACAGCGAGATACGCGTATCCGGGTGATAACCAATCAACCCGATAATAAAGAGCAGGAAAATCAGCCCGCCGATGGTCGTTGCTACCCCACCCGGCACTTTAAATTTCAGCGCCTTAACTTCTTCTGGCGGCAAACGGCGACGGAAGGCAATTTGCGACAGCAGGATCATAATCCACACCCACACCGTGGCGAAGGTTGCCAGCGAAGCGATCACCAGGAAGACGTTTTCCGGCATGATGTAGTTCAGATACACCGCAAACAGCAGCGCGGTAGTCATCACCAGCACCGTAACCCACGGAATACCGCGACGCGACGTTTTGCTGAAAATTTTCGGTGCGCTGCCCTGCTCTGCCATACCGTGGAGCATACGGCCTACGCCAAATACGTCACTGTTAATTGCCGACAGCGAAGCGGTCAGCACAACAAAGTTAAGAATGCTGGCGGCAAAGGTAATGCCCATATGCTGGAACGTCAGCACGAACGGGCTACCGGCAGTGCCAACCTGATTCCACGGGTAGATAGACATAATGACGAACAGCGTACCGACGTAGAACACCAGAATACGCATCGGCACGGAGTTAATCGCACGCGGAATCGATTTCTCAGGATCTTTCGCTTCACCGGCGGTAATCCCGATAATTTCGATCCCACCATAAGCAAACATCACCATTTGCAACGACATCACCATGCCAAGCCAGCCGTTACTGAAGAAGCCGCCGTTGCTCCACAGATTATGAATACCGGTCGGTTGCCCACCGTTGCCAATCCCCCAGATGATGATGCCGAAACCGGCGACAATCATGATGATGATGGTGGCGACTTTAAAGAACGAGAACCAGAATTCCAGCTCACCGAATACCTTCACGCTCATCAGGTTTACGGCGCAAATGATCAGCACCACGCTCAGTACCCAAATCCAGTGCGGCACCGTCGGGAACCAGACACCCATATAGATACCAAAAGCGGTCACATCGGCGATGGCGACAATAAGGATTTCAAAGCAGTAGGTCCAGCCGGTAATGTAACCTGCCAGCGGGCCGAGGTTTTCCTGCGCATAACGCGAGAAAGAGCTGGCGGCCGGGTTATGTACCGACATTTCCCCCAGCGCACGCATAATGATATACGCCGCGATACCACCGATAATATAGGCCAACAACACGCTCGGACCGGCCATTTTGATGGCGTCTGCCGAACCGTAAAACAGCCCGGTGCCAATTGCTGAACCCAGTGCCATAAAGCGTATGTGGCGGGTACTTAGCCCACGCTTTAGCTTGTTCTTACTTTCCATCAATTCCTAACCCATCAACACAATAAAAAACCACGGGGCATCGCAGCCCCGTGGTTAAAACAAATGTTCAGTGATTTAGTGAGCGCTGGAGGTCACCTGACGACCTGCCGCGCGATCCCAGATAATGGCCAGAACCACCATCACCACTGTTGGCATTAACCACGCCAGACCTTGTTCGGCCAGCGGTAAACGCTGCGCCCAGGACGGTAAGATATCGCTGAATGCAGATGCTTTGATCCCGTCGAGAATACCAAAAAGCAGGCTGATAAACATCGGCGGAGCAATCACGCGGGACGAATTATGCCACCATGAGCGTGTAAAACTTAATACAACCAGTGCGATACACGGCGGATAAATAGCGGTCAGCACCGGTACGGAGATCTGGATCAGCTGGCTTAAGCCGAGGTTAGAAACCACCATCGAGAAGCCGCCGAGGATAAACACCAGCGTACGATAAGAGAGCGGTACGTACTGGGCAAAGAATTCTGCACAAGCACAGGTCAGGCCAACTGCCGTTACCAGGCAGGCGATGAAGATTAACGCCGCCAGCAGGAAGCTACCGCCGCCGCCAAAGGTGTGCTGAACGTAAGCATGCAGAATAGCAGCGCCGTTTGCAGACTGATCGACCAGCGACGCGCTGTCTGAACCCAGACGGAACAGCGCCAGGTACAGCAGAGTCAGACCAACACCCGCCATCAGGCCAGCCCAGACGGTATAACGGGTCAGCAGACGCGCTTCGGTAACGCCACGAGAACGCGCCGCGTTAACAATAACGATACCAAACACCATTGCGCCCAGCGTATCCATGGTCAGATAGCCGTTAACGAAGCCGTTAGAAAACGCAGCGTTTTGATAAGCCTCAGTCGCCGTGCTGATAGAACCCGCCGGCCAGACAATCGCGGCAACAGACAGGATGACCAGCGCGATAATTTTCAGCGGCGCAAGGAAGTTGCCCACGGTATCCAGCAGCTTGCCCGGATAGAGCGAAACCAGAATAACGATAGCGAAATAGACCAGGCTGTAGATAAACAGCGGCAGCGCGGAATCACCCGTCAGCGGCGCAATCCCCACTTCAAAGGAAACGGTAGCTGTACGCGGCGTAGCGAAAAGCGGCCCCACCGCCAGGTAACAAACCGTTGCCAGCAGTACGCCAGCGACTTTACCGATTGGCGTGCTGAGGCTGTCAACACCGCCGCCAACTTTTGCCAGCGCCACTACCGTTAATACCGGCAGGCCCACGGCCGGAATG
>OBKI01000607.1_pt1 | contig 22156 bp, 17 predicted proteins | sample 1519731 | NCBI WGS metagenome assembly OBKI01 (sample SAMN00265070, study PRJEB22529) | human gut metagenome
ACCCTAAGGGAGCTCTATTAAAGTTACCCTTTTTTACCACCGATATGAAAAAGAATTTTTTTGCTAATTTATGGTTGACTTTTCATAGCTGGTCTCCGTTACTTATATCACTATATTCGCAAGCTATCACGCAATCCAAAACATCATCTCCTTTTCAACGCTCCAACCAGCATTTGTCTGTGTTTATAAAACCAAATTAAAATCAGAATTATCAACATATATCGTAATATAAAATTAAATACCATAAACCCATCCGTCAGAAGAACCACAAATCCCAAAATAAGTACAAGTGCAGTGCGATTTAATAAAAACTTGAAACTGTACAGCTCGCTTACCCCGTATTTGTTTGCAATAAACCAATGGAATAGGAATAACATCCCATAAGAAAGGAATGTTGTGTATGCTGCGACCTGATATCCAAACAGGATAATTCCAAAATAGTTAAGCACAGCATTTAAGCCAGCAGCAAGTATCGTGCCAAGTGAAATAAACCCTGTTTTCTTATGGTAATACTCTATATTTACGGGCAAGCCATACATAAAAACGAAAAAGTTACCAAAGGTCAACGGGATAATCAAACTTATGCCGCCCCAATAATTACTTCCCGCCATTATCTTTGTCACTTCTGGCATCACACAAAAGAAGCCGATCGTTAACAATGCAAACACCATAACATAATCTTTTCCAGCTCGTTCAATACGCTTTTTATCTCCGCTATCTAATGTGTAAAATACCCATGGTGACCATGCGTTCTCCATAGAATTTCCTACGATATATAGAATTGTACAAATTGTGTAAATATAGCTATATATTCCCGCTTCCGAGCTGCCCACCATATCTTTTATCATAATTCGGTCAACTTGCGAAAGTAACGACTGCGAGATAACGTGCGGAAGAAGAGGAAGTCCTATCGCCAGTCCATATTTCCAATATGCTTTATTGTAAAGTGTTCTTCCGTTTCTCCATATTAAGAAGCACAATGCTACTCCGATGCCAATGAGTGGAATCGCCGAGCCAAGTATTCTTCCAAGATATCTTTCATTCGGGAAAACGAACAAAATAAGAATTATTGATAAAACTGTGTTGCCGAGGACGTTGATGCTCGACATGATCAAAAATGATCGGTAACGAAATTCAGCATTAAGTTTAACGCCATATAGATAAAGCATATACGCGCCAAAACTCTGAAACAGCAAGCAGTTTGTCACAAACCGTGAAAAATCAAGTTCATTACAATATATTGGATATGCAACATTAGCAGCAGCAGTAATGAAAATGAAAATCAAAACACTCAGGAATACAATAGAGGATAGATATTTTTTAAAGTTCTCCTTAAAATCCAATTTTGCGTTTTTTATTGTTCCGTAAAACCCCACTCCTAAGATTGCAGTAAAAATCTGCTCGTACGCAATGTAGGCATTATATACACCAAAATCACTTGTAGATAAAAGCCGCGTAAAAACCGGAAGTGTCAGAAACGCGCATCCCTTTAAAGCTATATTTCCTATCGTGTACCAAAGCCCAGCCTTAACAGCGGACTTTCCCATTTCCTCTTTCTTAATACTGTCCATCTGCCAGTCTCCTTCTATTAAAACTTTTCGTGCTTCTATACGGAAGCATTATCAAGCATTTATACACTATTGTATATAACAGCACTGTCACACTGACGTTAGCTATACCTCCGGAAACACAATGTGCAAACTGCCAGACATAAAAAGCAGCAAGAAAACTCTCCTTATGTCTCTTGAAGTACCTATTCAGATAAACGCTAAACACACCTAAAATGAACAATCCAATAAATATAAATGCCTCACCAAAATTGATATAAAACTCACCAATAATAGTTGGTGTCAAGCCACCCCCGGAAAAAGTAATCCCCACCTGTTCTTTAAGCCATAAAGTAAAATCCAAATCCGGCCCAGGCAACAACATCAGAAAGTTTATAAGGTAGGTATATCCATATTGAAAATCCACTTTTCCGGGAAATGTATTATACATATAATTTATGTTAATATTCCCCACATAGAGCGAAGTAAAAAAGGATGTCAATGTGCTACTAACACCTCCAGACATCGTTGTGCGAATTGCCCCAAGTACCGATACACCTATAATGCACAACAGTCCATAAAAGACGATTCTACCCATAGGCATTTTCTTTTTTCCAGCATACATCACAATCATACAAATGAATAGTGTGCCAACAGGTGCACGAAAGCCAGACACAATCAAAGTGGCAGAAGATACTACAGTCACAAAAATCATAGTAAATTTGCTTATTAGTGGCCGTAGATCTTTTCTTGTTTCTATGTATATGTCAAAAAGCATACAGACCAGTAAAATTGATACCTGAGCCGTGTATAGTAAAGCGCCGCTACCCGATATGGCTGCCACTCTTCCATTTTCTACATCGCCAAGCAAATACGATCTGTTTTTTATAAAATAATATAGCGCTGCAGACCATGAAACAGCCAAAAGGAAATAAAGTGTTTTAATTCTCGAAAACGAAAATCGAATTTTAGGTTTATCCTCCTTTTCATGAACTGGTCTTTTTTTCGCGATTAAACAAATGCCATTTCCAATCGCAAACGCCAGCAAACCGCCCAAAATTATTTTTGTATACCCATAGCTATAGAATCTTCCCATATTCATCAACCCAATTGGTCCTAAGGCTATGGAGTAAAGAAAATATGCTGTAAAAAGCACTGCTGGAGAAATCAACTCAAAATCATTGTTCAATAGCAAGGCAAAAGTTAAACACGCAAGTAACAGTGTGTATTCAAATATACTGTCTTGCCCTGAAGCTAATGCAAAAACATACACAATGGCACTCACGGAAAGAAGTAATAACCCTATCATTTTTCGTCTATTTATTCGTAGCATTATAAGTTTACTCTCCTCTATCTATAATAAGATTTCTTGATTCTATAGCTTTCGACTCCATCTTGCTTTTAATACTTTACCTGGTACAATACAAACAAAAGTCAACAACTTATTTTTGCTGTTTCTAAGAAGTTCCGTAATTGTATAATCAGCGCACAAGCCATATATAATGTATTGAAGTCCGCCTTTGATCCTATATTTAGGGTTTATATCTTTCTTCATAAATTCTTCCGCTCTGTGCATACAGCCAACAGGAGATTTTATGTTATTTGCTCTTCTATTTTTCGTAAGTCCGTCTGACTGATAATCGCCGACATATATCGCCTCGTTAATGTGAATCATATTGTACTTACGTGCCATTCGAATCCAAACAATGTCCTCACCAAGGAATTTTTCACCTGAATACTCAGGAAACGGAAATTCCTTTAGGCAATGGGTGTAAAATACCTCGGCTTTATCAGCCATCGTGTCATCCGAATTAATTCTTGCTTCTATGTACGAAGCAACCCATTCATTAGGTTCAAACTCTTTACCGTTGATCTTTCCATCTGGAAATACTCTGAGAAATGAGTATCCACACAATCCGTTTCTATCCCAAAACTTTCCATAATATCGCAGCACAGTTTCAATCGCATTTGGCTTTAACCAGTCGTCCGAATCAACAATAAAAGTCAAGTCTGACTCTATATTTTTTATGCCTTCATTTAGTGCCGTATGCTTCCCGCCGTTTTCCTTATAGATATAGCGGATTCTAAAATCAGCTGATTTTTGAACTTTCCTTACAACCTGTGCCGTATCATCTAAGCTGCCATCATCTACAATTAGCCATTCAAAATCTTTTATGGACTGATTATCCAGAGAGGTATATAATTTTTGTATACTCCCTCCCCGATTATAAGTAGGAGTTAGCACTGTAATTCTCATCTGATTTACCCTTTCATTTGCTGAGCAATATCCGCATCCACAATTTCCTCACCGGTCTTATGCTTCAGCTGCTCTTTGCTTGCTTCACTCAGACCATTGTTGATCACACAGTTCATATCGCAGGTGCTGCACTTATCCAGATCCTCTTTGGTGACTTTCCCATCACGGTAGTCACGGCAAATCTTCAGCTCATACATACTGTACGGATGTTTGGTGAACAGAGCCTTAAATTTGTGAACCAGAACCCAAGTCGCAGGCTTCCAGATGTACTTGTGCATAGCAGGACTTACACTGCCAATCATCCAGCAGTCACGGTCGCAGCAACGAACCTTTGCACGAACCTTCTCTGCCTTCGGGCTGTTCCACAGTTCATCCCAAGTCTGATTGTTCAGGTTGCCCATAACTTCCTTGTCCTTGGTTCCATTGCAAGGCATAACATCGCCATACGGATCGATGAAGAAAGTGTCAAAACTCATATCGCAAGGCAGCAGACGCTTCTGGCCGTAGATGTAGTTGATCAGACCATGATTAAAGTATGCACGAAACCACTTCTTCGGGCTGTTGCTGCGGAGCAGTTCATTGACCAGATTCTCGAAGTTCTTAGCAACCATCGGACGATCATGGATGATGTTCTTAGCCTCAACGAAGTAGAAGCTGTTGTGCAAAGAGGCAGTTGCGAACTCCATGCCCATCTCATCGGAGATCTTGTAGAGCGGAACCAGGTCAGGAGCGTTTTTGTCCTGAACGGTCATGCCGAAGCCAACGTCCTTCATGCCCATTTCACGAAGAATCTTTAGTGTGCCATACCCCTTTGCATATCCGTCTTGAAGACCACGAATCTCATTATTGGTCTGCTCCAGGCCCTCGATAGAAATACGGATACCGATCTGCGGGAACTCTTTACACAGGTCAACGATACGATCTGTGAAGAAACCGTTGGTGGAAATAACGATACGATCAGACTTCTTATACAGTTCACGCACGATATCCTTCAGGTCAGTACGGATAAACGGTTCTCCGCCGGTGATGTTCGTGAAGTACATCTTCGGCAGTTTTTTGATAGTTTCAATACTAATTTCTTCTTCCGGTTTGGAAGGTGCTTTATAACGGTTGCACATGGAGCAACGAGCGTTGCAACGGTAAGTGACGATAACCGTACCATTCAATTTCTTTTCTTCAGACATGATTAACTCCTATTAACAATCAAAGTTTCAATTTTATTTAAGAACCACTTGGCACATACCGAGAACACAACCGCGCCGCAAATAACTGCGACCGCTGTGAAGATATATGCAAGTAAGCCATTACCAAACAGATGGACAAGGTGAAATTTTTCAAGCACACGATAAATTACCATGTGGCACAGGTAAATCTCGAAGCAGATTCCACCGAGGAATTTGGCGACTGGATTGACCAGCCCCCCCTCCCGATTACACCCGAGGGTATAGACCAAAGCCGCTACACAGAAGAACAACATTGTAAGCGTATTGCCACCTACTGCAAAATAAGCAACTGTGGCAATCAGCAGAATTGCTCCAGCGATAACTTTGGATTTTACTGCAAATTCAGCAAGCTCTTTCCGGTAAAGGAAGATTAGACCTCCTGCAATAAAATAAATTGCATCATAAACGATATTGGTTCTACCGGCATTGAAGTAACTTCCACACAGGTAGTTGAACACTAATGCCGCGGCTGCCACTCCCCATGCCCTCTTCTTATTTCCAATCAGGAAGCAGAAAAACGGAAACAGCATATAAAACACAAAAATGACAGCCAGCGTCCAGCTCACACCGATAACCGAAATATTGGCATTTGGCAACAATCCCTGGCATAAGGTCAAGTTTGCAAAAACTTCATACAGCGAATTCTTGCTCGGCGAAATCACAAAATCCAGCGCGCAGAGCAATGCGAAGTACGACCAAATCTTGATGTATCTTTTGCTGTAAAACTCCTCCACGCTGATCTTACGGTCTATGATTTTCTGGTAGTAGCCACAGCACATACCAAAACCGCTGACCATCATGAAAAGAAAAACGAGGTTTGTGAAATTGGGGATAAGTTTCTCAAATACAAATCCTCCCAATTCATATTTTCCGTTTGAAAGGACGTGCATCAGAGCAATGCCGATAATGGCATACGCTTTTAACCCATTGATTCCCTCATATCTATCCGCTTTTGTACTCACACCCATCCTCCAAATTACTGATAAACTCTCATAATTTTCTCGTAATACTCATCAATGGTATCAAAGCTGATGCCCTTGCAGTTTTCTTTATACTCATCGCACAGTTCCTTATCATCCCAGAGCTTCCGGATCTTGCTCTTCAACTCGTTGCCATCTCCGCTCTTAAATAGCTCACCAGTCTTACCGACCTGAATCAATTCCGGGATGCCACCGATATCAGCACCCAGCACCGGTGTGCCGTACATCTGGGATTCCATCACAGAGAACGGGCAGTTCTCATACCACTCAGACGGATAGATGGAGAACCTTGCTTCCCGGATCAGCTTTTCCAGTGCCTCACCTTTCTGGAAGCCAACATTCTTGATGTTGCTTACACCCTTGATACTCTCTTCCAGCGGCCCAGTGCCAGCGAAGATAAACTGCACATCCGGCAGCTCCTTACAGACCTTGATGAGTGTGTCGATGCCCTTCTCCTCAGAGAAGCGGCCGAAGTAGAGGACGTAATCCTTCTTTTCTGTCTCTTTCCACTCCACCTTATCGATGAAATTATGCATTGCCACGGTCTTCGTCGCAAACAGCGGATTGCTGTCCATCTTGCTCTTCATGAACTCAGAGCAGCAGATCATGGTATCAATGTACTTGTAAGTCCCTTTCCACTTCCAGAACTCGGCCTCCATCATGCCGATGGCAGACTTCGCCGTGGAGCCGTGGATGCACTTGCCTTTCATGCAGTTCACGAAATGGCCGCCGAGGCACTTCTCACAGTTTTGGTGGATGTTCGGATTGTTCAGCATGTGGTTAGGACAAACCAGCTGGTAGTCATGTGCAGTGAAAACGATCTTACAATCCCTTACAGTCTCCTTACGCCACTTGACGATTTCCAAAATGATGGAAGGTGTCAGCTGGTAGTTAAAGTTGTTCAGGTGACATACATCGGGCTTGAAGTCGTCCAGAACTTTTCTCAGCTGTACTCTTGCTTCCTTGCTGTAAATCGTCTTGATTGGGTAGGTCAGCTTCGACAGCTTGCTCCCACCGTGAAAATCCATATCGGACGTATAAGCATTGATCCGGTTGCCAACACAGCGGCCTTCGTGCTCCATTCCGAAGTACTGAACTTCATGTCCATGCTGCTCCAGCGCCTCGCCCAATTTAAATATATAAGTTTCTGAACCACCATTAGGATATAGAAATTTATTTATCATTAAAATTCTCATTTATTTCTTTCTCCTATATAATTTCAATGTTGCTTGCACAATCTCATCCCAATTATATTTACTACAAATAAAATCAGCCGCCTGCTTTTTGTGTGCATCCACCTTTTCAGAATGGTCACAGGCGTCCTGCAACTTCGATTGTAGATCCTTTACATCAGCCTTTTTGAAAATCAGAGCTTTATCTTCCACAACCTCTGCACACTCCGGAATATCAGAAACCAGACAGCAGTTGCCGTAGCTCATTGCTTCTAACAGGCTTAACGGCATTCCCTCTAAGTCAGATGGGAGTGCATACACATATGCATTGCTATACAACTCCTCTAATTCTTGCCCTTGAACAAATCCTGTAAATAAAATTCGTTTATCTTCTTTAGCAATTTCTTTCATTTCATTTTCAAATTCACTTGTATCCGAACTGCCACCAGCAATAACCAATTTTTTTTCTGTATCAACCTGTTTAAATGCTTCTATTAAATATTTGATTCCTTTTTCCGGAACTAATCGTCCAAGGAACAAAATATATTCATCTTTATCTAATCCAAATTTATTTTTAATAATCTGTGGTTTTCTTTCTATATGATTACTTACGCCATTTGGAATAAACACAGTTTTTCTGCCATATATTTTTTCAAAATAATCCTGAACACCTTTACTAAGTACAATAATTTCATCAGCATACTTTACGGCATTCTTTTCGCCTTTATGTATGAATTTTGAGCCGAAGCCAGATTTCCATTTTTCGCGTTGCCAGTCGATGCCGTGAACTGTGACTATCACACGCTTGTGAAAGAGCTTTGGTAACCAACAGAAAAATGCAGGTCCCTCAGCATGAATATGTACCACATCATATTTGCCAAAAGCACAGCATAATGCTGCAAAAAATGAAGATGAAACAGCCGCAAGACCTTTCTTTTCTATTGTTGGAACTGTCTTAAGCTTTATTCCTTTATATTCTTTAAGTCGTTTTGAATCATACTCCGAACCACTCACATGATGACCACCTCTGTTGTAGCAGGTCACATTATGCCCTTGGGCAACCATCCTTGTGCAAAGTTCCTCAACAACTATCTCAACTCCACCTTCTCTTGAAGGAATCCTTTTTTGTCCAAACATTGCAATACTAAGCTTTTCCTTACATTGCTCCATCATTTCTTAATACTCCCACAGCAGTCTGCCAAATAATTTTAATATCCCCCTTAACACTCCACTCCCCAATATACTGGGTATCAAGCTTCACAACTTCCTCAAAGTCCGTGATATTGCTTCTTCCGCTCACCTGCCACAGTCCGGTCAGTCCCGGTCTGAATGACATTCTTGCTCTGTGATGTGGTTCATACTTTTCCCACTCATCAAGTGTTGGTGGCCTGGTGCCTACCAGGCTCATATCACCTCTTAGAATGTTAAAGAATTGTGGAAATTCATCCAAGCTTGTTTTCCTGATAAACTGTCCAATTCCGGTTTTCTTCTTTCCGTTTGGCAGCAACTTATTGCCTATGATTCTCGGGTCGAAGTCCATCTTAAACATCATTCCGTCGCCCACTTTATTCTGTGCCGCAAGCTCCTTCTTTCGCTCCTCGGCATCCATATACATGCTGCGGAATTTGTACATCTTGAATTTTCTTCCGTTTCTGCCGACTCTCTCCTGTGCGAAGAATATCGGTCCAGGCGATGCTATGTATATCATAGGACCCACAAATATCATTATGATAAGTGTGAACAGGCAGCCCACCAATCCTCCGACTATATCCATGCCTCTCTTTACCAGAAGCGCGCTGGTGTTGGCATAGTTCACGCTTGATGTGACTACGGTATAGTCGCCTATCTTTTCTATCTGCTTGTAGCCTCCCTGGGCTGTGCCATTTTTGGTTATTCCTGTATGTACCGCTATTCCCATCTCAAGGAATATATCTGCCATCCGCTCTGGATATTCATCCTCGCTACAAGGCGGGATGAGCACCTCATCCACCCACTCATCACACGCATAGTCCACTATACCATCGTGGTTTGCAACTATAGGTATGCCACATATAGTCATACCCTTCATGTCTGTATCCAGTGAAGCTGCTACTATCTTTGTATAGCCTATACAGCTTTTCTCCACTGTGCACAGTGTATCACGAAGCATGGCATCAGGTGCTATGACAAACAGCGATTTTCTTGATGCTCCAAAGCCCTTTTTCTTAAGGAAGCTCTTGAGCGCTAGTCTTGCTACATATGTTATTGTCACATAGATTGGAAACATGATATAAAATGATAATCGCGAGTATATATCAGCCATCTGTGTGGTGAACAGAAATAGCGCTGTCACCAGAAATACAAGCACTGCGTGCTTGCAGGTCGATATGAATTCATCCAGATATCCGCGTTTTAGGACGTTCTTGAATGAATCTGCCATTATCTCCACAAAGAAATCTATCAGAAGAAATGCTACACCCAGTATACGGTAGTCCTTGTCCACATATGGGTTATTAAAGCCGAAGCGTATCACATATGAAATAAAAAATGCTATAACAATGCATGCGATATCTATAAGCATAAAATCTATATGCTTTGTCCATCCTCTGCCTTTCTTTCTGTACATTCTTTCCAAATTCTCCTTGTGGTATCTTTTATTTTCCTTTATACCTGTTCTAGTGGAGGTACCTTTGTACCCCCCCCGAATTATTTTAACCTGTTTTGTTTTACGTATGTTTTATTAGGTTATTTATATCTTTTTCTGTATCTAATCAGGGTATTCAATAATATATTTTCACCCATTTTTAATTCTTTGTCAATGAATATTAGGTTTTCTTTATAATTTTTGACACATTCGCTAACCGCTATAGTATTACAGCACCCATAATTATACATTATTATATGTCATGCTGCTTATTTTTCCTCAAACAGCCTCTGCTTCCTCCCAATCATCTCATCAATCCTTGCGATATACTGCCCTACATCCTTGACATTCTCGCATCTGTCGATGCGGTGGGTGCCATCGGGATTTGGTATAGGCCAGACACGCTTGGTGCTTGCTCCGGCTCCGCAGGCTACAATAGTCTGCTTTTCCTCCATTATCAGTATGTTGTATACGCCGGCCTTGCCCTTTGCCGCATAGCCCACGTTTTCCATGTTGCCTGCCATGCCCTTCTGCCTGTAGAGGTAGTATGGCTCAAGCCCCATCTGCTTACAGTAGGCTGCGCAGAGATCCATATGCTCCTGGGTGTTGACCATCTGCATATCACTGTAGCGGTCCTTGAAGATGGTGAGTCTTGCAGCTCGCTTTACTGCGAGTGAGTGGATGGTGACGTTGTCAGGTGCCAGCTCCTTCACGAGCTCCATTGTGTGCCTTACATCATCAAGTGTCTCCTCCGGAAGCCCCATAATAAGGTCCATGTTTATGTTGTCAAAGCCCAGCTTGCGCGCAAGCTTGAAGCTTTGTATCGTATCGTCTACCGTGTGGTGTCTTCCTATTATATCAAGTGTCTGCTGCTTCATAGTCTGTGGATTTACCGATATACGGCTGATGCCGTTTTTCTTCAGTGCCAGGAGCTTTTCTCTCGTGATGGAGTCCGGTCTGCCCGCCTCCACAGTAAATTCCAGGCAGTTCTTTAAATCAAAGCTGCATTTGATTTTTCTGATAAGCCTGTCAAGCTGCGCAGGGCTTAGTGTGGTCGGTGTGCCACCTCCTATGTAGATGGAGTTTAGCTTCTTGTGATAGAATTTCTGCGCCGTGTAGTCTATCTCCTTCTCGAGTGCGTCGAGGTAATCGTCCACGCGGTTTTTCCACACGCCAAGCGGGTATGAGGTAAACGAGCAGTATGCACAGGTACTCGGGCAGAATGGTATGCCTATGTACAGGCTGTAGCCGTTGTCATAGTCCACCTTGTCGAGCAGTGCCTTCTCACGCTTTGCTATGCCTATTGAGAGGTCGATTTTCTCATCACTTGCGAGATAGGTTTCCTTCAGATAGTCGTAGGTTTCCTTATCGCTCATGCCGTCCTCTATGCATTTCATGGCTATCTTGGTCGGTCTGATGCCTGAGAGTGTGCCCCACGGAAGGCTCTTTCCTGTGCCCTTTTCTATCATGGAATACAGGGCGAGCTTGAGGCGGTTTTTGGTTTCCTTGCGGTCTGTGCCGGTCACAGATATTTTTGTGCAGATACTTTCTCCGTCTGTTTTAATGTCACTTTCGTCGGCTTGCTGCATCTCACCTGTCATGGAATTATTTCCGCCGGCTCTATTCAGCGTCCACTCCACTGCAATTTCATCGCCCACATAGTCTATCTTAAATACCTGTGAGGCATCCGCAAATTCCTTTACGCCATCATCTGTCATCTCGTGATGTGTGCAGGCAAGGTTTTTCCCCTCCACCTCATCAGGTGAGCAGCTATAGTACATCTGCACGTCCTCCTGTGGGAAGAACTCCTTGAGCAATGAGTGCACATCATATTCAAAATCCGGTTTATTAAATACTACTACTATCATAAGTAAGGGTTATACATCCTCTCGTTTTCTATGGTTGTTGTGTCGTTGTGGCCCGGGTACACCTCTGTATGCTCCGGCAGTGTCATGATCTTTTCCTTCACTGTGCGCACGAGGTCTGACATGCTGCCACCCTTGAAATCCGTACGTCCGATTGAGCCGCAAAACAGCGAATCTCCTGTAAATATCACGTCCTCATACGGGAAATAATAGCAACAGCCGCCCGGTGTATGGCCCGGTGTGTGAAGCACTACTATGTGAAAGCCCGCGATGTCAAGCTCCTGCTTATCCTTCAAAAATACATCTGCATAAAAAGTCTTTGACTGTCCCATCATGTAGCTGACATTGAGCTGCGGATCATCAAGCGTAGCCTTGTCTGCCTCATGGATATATATCTTGATGCCGTAACGGTCTGCGAGCGGCTTTGCATCAGTGGCATGATCAAAGTGTCCGTGTGTGAGCAGTATTGCTACAGGCTTTGCGCCTGACTCATCCACCTTTTTGGCGAGCTGTTTAGCACACGCGCCCGGGTCTATTATTATCATTTCCTTTGTCTTTATATTGGTGACAAAGTAGCAGTTGGTCTGCACCGGTCCCACTACGAAGTGGTCTATCTTCATATTTACCATATGAGTGTACTCCTTGTCTGTTATATGTTATGCTTCACGCAAGAACCACCGGGATTTAGCCGGTGGTCCTCTCTACGTCTATTACACTTTCTATCTGTCTGAGCTTCTCCACTAGAACCTTTATCTGGTCCCTGCCTTTGATATTAAAAAATACCTCGATTGTAGCGATGCCCTGCTTGCTGGTCTTGGACTGGATACCACTGATATTGATTTCCTTCTCGGTAAATATCTTTGTGATATCTACGAGCAGTCCCGGCCTATCATGACAGAATATCTTTAGGTCTGCCTGATACTCGGCACCGTTGTCCATGAGGGCTGTATCCTGCCACTCTGCTTCTATGAGCCTGTCCTTTTCTATCTTGGACAGATTGATGATGTTCACGCAGTCTGTCCTGTGGATTGAGATGCCTCGGCCTCTTGTGACAAAGCCCACGATTTCATCTCCCGGAACAGGATTGCAGCACTTCGAGAAGTGCACAGCCACGTCATAGAGTCCGTGTACCACAATACCGCTCTTTGACTTGTGCTCGGGCTGTGTGCCTGCTGCTGCCTGCTGCTTTTCTGCGATGCTGCCAAGCACATCTGCATCTGTCACCGGCACCACATGATCCTTCTTGTACTCATCGTACATCCTGTTGACTATCTGGCTCTCCTTGAGTCCGCCGTGACCGACGGTTGCAAGGCATGAGTTCCAGTCGTGGAAGCCGTATTTGCGGCGTATTTTCTCCTGATACTCAGGCTTGTTTATCTCTGCAAAGTTGATACCCTTTGCCTTGGCATAGGCTGCTATCAAATCCTTGCCGTGCTGTATATTCTCCTCCTTGAGCTCACTTCTGAACCACTGGTTGATCTTGTTCTTGGCCTGTGTGCTTTTTACGACCTTGAGCCAGTCACGGCTTGGTCCCTTGGAGTTCTGTGAGGTGATTATCTCTATCTGGTCACCGTTTTTGATGACATAGTCTATCGGCACCAGCTTGCCGTTTACCTTGGCACCGACCATCTTGTTGCCGACCGCAGAGTGTATGCTGTAGGCAAAGTCTATAGGTGTGGAGCCCTTTGGCAGGTTCTTTACATCGCCGGACGGTGTGAATGCAAATACATTGTCGGAGAATAAATTTAAATCACTCTTTAATAAAGTCATAAACTCCTTATTATCCGACATGTCCTGCTGCCACTCGAGTATCTGGCGCAGCCAGCTGAGCTTCTCCTCCTCTGTGACAGTGGTGGTAGTGGCATTGCCGTTGTTTGCTTCCTTGTACTTCCAGTGCGCTGCGATACCGTACTCAGCTGTACGATGCATCTCATAGGTACGTATCTGTATCTCAAACGGCTGTCCGCTTGGGCCTATGAGCGTCGTGTGAAGCGACTGGTACATGTTCTGCTTCGGCATGGCGATATAGTCCTTGAAACGGCCCGGTATAGGCTTATACTTCTCATGTATGATACCAAGCACTGCGTAGCAGTCCGGTATGGTATCCACCAGAATTCTGATGGCAAAGAGGTCATATATCTGGTCTATAGTCTTGTCCTGATTGACCATCTTCTTATATATACTGAAGAAATGCTTTGCCCTGCCGTATATCTCAGCCTTGATACCGGCATCTGTAACATACTTCTTGACATCGTTTACCAGGCCCTGGATGTAGGTGTCGCGCTCTGCCTTTCTGAGGGCTACCTTCTCTACCAGATCGTAGTAGGCATCCGGATAGAGGTACTTCATACAAAGGTCCTCGAGCTCTATCTTTATCTTGCTGATACCAAGTCGCTGCGCGATAGGACAGTAGATATCCTGTGTCTCTCTGGCGATACGCTGCTGTGCCTCCTTGGACTGGTACTTGAGTGTACGCATATTGTGCAGTCTGTCTGCCAGCTTTATGAGGATGACTCTGATATCCTTTGCCATGGCGAGAAACATCTTGCGCAGATTCTCAGCCTGCATCTCAAGCCTGTCCGCATTCTTATCCTTCGGATCCTTGGTGCTGTCTGTCAAATGCAGGTGCTTTAACTTCGTGACACCATCCACCAGATGTGCGACATCGTCTCCAAACTCCGCACACATCTCATCCATGGTCATGATGGTGTCCTCCAGCACATCATGGAGCAGTCCTGCTGCAATGGTTTCCTTATCCAGCTCGAGCTCGGCGAGTATTATGGCAACACACAGCGGATGTATGATATAAGGCTCTCCTGACTTACGTACCTGCCCCTTATGGGCATCATAAGCTACCCTGTAGGCTTTGTCCACAAGGCTTGTGTCATCCGACGGATGGTACTTTTTGATTTCCTTTTTCAGCTCATCGTAAAGCTCCTCTGGGCTCGTAAAATCCTTTGTTCCCCTTATACCGCTGGTATCTGAGCGAAATTTGTCCGCTATTTTTTCTAATTCTTCTGTTGAGTAATCTGCCAATAGTCTCACCTCGATTGTAGTGTATCTTTAGTAGCCATTATATTTTATTTCTTTAAAAATTGCAATCTTATGTTGTTAGCCGATAACCATCTTTACTCCGCCATACATGCCGGCTGAGTTGCCGAGTGTGGCGAGCTTGATCTCTGTCTCGCGGCTTGCATGGAAAGCATACTCTTTATAGTACTTTGCTGCTGTATCGATGATGATGCTGCCTGCCTTTGAGAGGCCTCCGCCGACAACAAATACCTCAGGGTCCATAACGCATGCTACTGCTGCCATTGCCTTGCCGAGAAGCTTCATAGACTGCTCTACTGCCGCAATACCCGCTGCATCTCCTGCCTTTGCCGCATCGCATACATCCTTGGCTGTGAAGCCTGCATTTAAATCAAGCTTTGTTGCCACATCCCTGTGTGCTGCAATGTATCTCTCTGCTACTCTTACGAGTCCGTTTGCTGATGCATACTGCTCTAAGCAGCCCTTCTTGCCGCAGCCACAGCACTCTGACTCATCATCTACCATAGGCATATGTCCTATCTCTCCGCCTGCTCCGTTTACTCCGGCTACGATTCTGCCCTCGCGGATGATTCCTCCGCCCACGCCTGTGCCGAGTGTGATCATGACTACATCCTGATGACCCTTTCCGCCACCCTGCCACATCTCACCGAGTGCAGCTACGTTGGCATCGTTTCCGGCCTTTACCTTGATGCCGCCGCACAGCACTGAGAGTGACTGTGCCACGTTGAACACGCCCCAGCCGAGGTTGACACATCTTAATACTGTTCCGTCATCCTTTACAGGTCCCGGCACTCCCATGCCTATACCCTCGATATCACCCATCTCGATGCCATGCTTCTCGTTATTCTCCTTGATGGATGCTGCGATATCAGGCAGGATGAGCTCGCCGGAATTCTCTGTGCGTGTAGGAATCTCCCATGTATCGATAAGCTTTCCTGTGGTCTCGAAAAAGCCTATCTTTACAGTTGTTCCACCTATATCTACTCCGTATGCATATTGTTTCATTTTTTACATCCTCCAAATCGTTAAACTATGTTTATATTTTATTGCCTAATTGCATATTTTTCAATGTTTTTTACTATTTTTTTAAAATCCGTAATTTTGCCTTGAAAGCCTCATAAAAAGTGGCTTCATAGAAAAGATAAAACTTCTGCGGCTGAAATTATAGTTTATGACCATGAGCACGTCATCCTCATCGACCAGTACATTTCCATCCAGGTCCATCACATATGTGGAAAGGCTGAGGTCATCCTGCCTGAAAATACTCTCACAGATGGTGATTGTGGCATCCGGTTGAAAATGTGCCGTACCATATGCTTCGTCAGTATCCTGCAAACCAACAATGTAAACCCTTTTATCAGGCCACATGACTTTTATTTTTTCTTTGAGTGCATCTGCATATAACGGAAATTCACCTGCTATTATAGCTATATCCGACTTATCGCCTATCGCCCTCTCAAGCCCGTCATAAGTCAATTCCAGATTAAATATCCTGTCCGCCTTCGCTTTTCCCATAACTTTGTGAAGTGCATCATCTAATGCCGCCATAACTGTTTTTGAGCGGTTTTCTTCCCCGCGATATAGACCTGTGTAGTTTATCTCAAATATCGAGCCAAGAAATGTCTCTGCCATATCTGAAAGTCTTTCCTCATCAATATGGTCTAAAAAGAACTTGATCCAGTTCCGCCATGCATAGTAGGTTGGAAATGTATTAATATCCTCCTTTTTTGCCCCCATCGCATGACTTGCCGCTGCTGCACCTACAGATGCAACCTCGTAACCTGCCTCCCTGCACCTGACACACCACTCGGTGTCATCCCAATAGAGGAAATTCTCCTCAGGCATGACGCCAATCTTTTCTACAACTGTACGTCTTATCATGAGCGCGCACGCCGGGACTGCATCAGAATATACCACATCAGGCATTGAACCATCCTCTATATGATTTAGATACGTCGAGTCCACGCTGTAATTATCATAATCTATGAACGAGCCATACTGCTGCACATAATTTTCCTGCCCGGTATGATAAATCTTTGCCGCCGCTATGCCTGCCTTCTCATGTGAATCAAGGAAATCCGAAAGTGTTCCTATACAGTTTTCGTCAAGCAGTGCGTCATTGTCTACGCACATCAGATACATGTGTCCCTCAGCCATCGCCACGCGAAGCCCTGTATTGAAGCCACCAGAGCCCCCGAGATTTTCACTGTTTTCGATAAGTGTGAGCCTGTCGCAGCTTCCGTAACACTCTCTTATCAACCTCACCGACTCGTCTGTCGATGCGTTATCCACAACATAGATGTGATAATCCTCATATTTTGATTCAAGAACTGACTGTATACAGTCAATAACATCATTTTGTTTATTATAGTTACATATAACAATTCCTATTTTCGCCATATTTATGCACATTCCTTTCTATCAGGCAACTATTCAGTTCTTATATCTGAATGAATCCTGCCGAGCTGCTCCTGCTGCACATATAAAATATATAATGAACTGTCAGATTGAAAGAACATACCTATCTAATCCACCGGTATTTCTCTCATTCCCGATTTGTCCGTTTCTGACAAATCCAAGCCTTTTTGCAAGACGCACCGATGCCACATTTTTCTCATCTATCCTGCAGTAGAGCTCCTCAAAGTCTGTGTTTTTCCGCGCATAGTCTACGATAAAGCGGCACACCTCCGTGGCATAGCCCAGGTTCTGAAATTCCGGTGCTATCATATAACCCATTTCATTGTGCTCAAGTCCCGCCCGTCCTATCAGCTTCCCTGTTTCCTTTGAAAACACAAGCCACATACCATACTCGTAAAAGCCATACATGTTCTCTATGTATGCTTTCTGGTATTCAAGCTCTGTCTCGTAGTCGTAAAGCGGTTCCACAAAGTCTGTCATGCCGGGCTTGTCATAGAGCTCATAGAGCGCAGGAAGGTCTGACAGGGACAGCTCACGTATCAGACACCTGTCTGTCTCGCCGATGTCCCACGGGATGTGATTATACCGCCTGCGCACCCGCTCAAGATACTCAATGTCTAATTCTGCAAGGCTTTCCACTGCATAGCGCGTGCCACACTGCGGTTCTCCTACTGATGCTATGCCGAGTGAGTCAGCTATTTGCTTCTGCTGCCTGTTTGATACTATCCAGATGCAGTCGGTGGGAGCTTTCGGTATTCTTAGATTTCCCGTATTAGCTTTCGCTGTGTTATCTGCAGATTCTGTATATCCTGAATTATTTTTTATTTCATACACACACAAATTATTCTGCTGCTCATCTGGCAGTTTCTTCTCCAACTCATCCAGCAATTTTCCCAGTAGTGCAACATACAGTTTTTCCCGCAGCTCATCAGGTAGTTTTTCTTGCAGTTTTTCCTGAAATTCATCTTGCAGCTCATCAGGTAGTTTTTCTTGCAGTTTTTCATGAAATTCATCTTGCAACTCGTCTGACGCAGATGACATATCGGCTGCGCGCTTCCACTGTGGCTTAAATATCTCGTCATGATAGTAAAAAGAGGCAAGTTTTACGCTTGCCTCATCGATAATTATTATCATTAAACTGTCTCCGGCTCCGGATAGTCCACTCCGAAGGTCTCAACTGTTACTGTCTTCATGACCTGAGCCTCAAGTGGTTTGTCCATGTAGTCTGTGCGCACCTCTGCGATCTTGTTTACCACATCCATGCCCTCGATTACCTTGCCGAATGCCGCATACTCACCGTCGAGATGTGGTGCATCCTGATGCACGATGAAGAACTGGCTGCCTGCTGAATCAGGTATCATGGTACGTGCCATTGAAAGTACACCGGCTGTGTGCTTTAAGTCATTTTTGAAGCCGTTGTGTGTGAACTCGCCCTTGATTTCATAGCCAGGGCCGCCTGTACCGTTTCCGTCCGGATCTCCGCCCTGGAGCATGAAGCCCTTGATTACACGGTGGAAGCATACTCCGTCATAGAAGTTGTGATTGATTAAGCTGATAAAGTTGTTTACTGTGTTTGGTGCGATTTCCGGATAAAGCTCCGCCTTGATCACATCGCCGTTTTCCATTGTGATTGTTACGATTGGATTCTGTGCCATTATTTTTCTCTCTTTCTTTTATAATATTATGAGGCTTGGAGAATATCCATTCCTCGCAATTATTAAATATCAAATTAATTTCTACCCGATTGATCTTACCTGATTTTACTCACTCAGAGCCTCGACTACCTTCGGAAACTCCATGAAGTGTGATGCCTTCACCAGTATGGTGTCGCCCTCCTTCACATATGAAAGAAGCTCCTGTGTCATAGTCTCCCTATCCTCGAAATAGTGGATGTCTACATCGGATGATTTCTCCGCGGCTCCGGCTGCATATTCCTTTGCAAGCTCTCCTGCGGCAAAAAGTGTATGGATATGATTCTCTCCAACTGCTTCGCCTACCTCATGGTGCAGCTTTTTCTCATCGCTTCCAAGCTCGCCCATGTCTCCAAGCACTGCTATTGTCCTGCCCTTTGCATGCGAAAGCACCTCGATAGAGGATTTCATAGATACAGGGTTTGCATTGTAGCAGTCATCTATCACTGTCATGCCGTGCGTTTTGATAAAATTGGTACGGCCTGCGATTGTCTCTGCTTTCTCGATTCCTGACTTTATCTCAGCTATTGTGAGACCAAGCTGCAATCCGACAGCTGCTGCCGCCATGGCATTGTATACATTGTGCTCACCCGGGATGTGGATGTGTGCATCAAACTCACCCTCCGGAGTGACAAAATGAGCCTTCATGCCGTCAAAGCCTAGATTTTCAATATTTGTGGTATATACTGATTTATGAACGCCTGATGCTGATTCCTTGCCATAGTATATGGCAGGCTTTCCATTTACCGTCTGCACTGTGGCCAGCTTGTCGTCATCTGCATTCAGCACTGCGACCGCATCCGGCATCATATGCTCAAAGCACTCTGTCTTTGCTTTAAGCACACCATCCCTGTCGCCCAAAAACTCCAGATGGCAGTAGCCGATGTTGGTGATGACCATAACATCCGGGCAAGACATAGTAGAAAGCCTGTGCATCTCGCCAAAATCAGATATGCCCATCTCAAGCACCGCTACCTGATGGCTTTCCCTGATTCCGAAAATGGTGAGTGGCAGGCCTATCTCATTGTTGAAATTGCCTGCGGTCTTGTGGACGCTGTATTTCTGTTCAAGGACTGATGATATCATCTCCTTGGTGCTGGTCTTGCCGACACTTCCGGTGATGCCCACCACCTTGATATCAAGGCTTTTTCTGTAAAATGCCGCGAGCTTTTTCATGGCATCAGTGGTTGATTCAACAAGCACATATGGGCCTGCCGGATCCGTAAGCTCATGCTCAGAGAGCACAATTGCCGCCCCCTGCTCAAACACAGTCGGAATGAATTTGTGTCCGTCCACCCTTTCTCCCTTTATCGGGATAAAAAGATAGCCCTCCTTCACCTGTCTGCTGTCTATGACGGCGCCGGTGATTGTCGTATCAAGCAGTGTCTCATCGCCTATGTATCTCCCCTCACAGGCCTTAGCAATATTTGCAAATGTAAGATTCTTCATGTACTTATCCGACATGCTACACCTCATATTTTTTCAAAGATATGTCAATCAGATGCTCACAGAGCTGATTAAAGCTCATACCGATAACCGCTGCCTCCTGTGGCAGAAGACTGGTCGGAGTCATGCCCGGCAGTGTGTTTGCCTCGAGGCAGAACATCTCATTTTTGTCATTGAGCAAAAAGTCTGAGCGTGAATATGTGTCAAGCCCGATAACACGCGCAACCTCCTCGGCATAGTGCTGCATATCCTTTGTCACCTGCTCAGGAAGCTCGGCCGGACATGTCTCTACTGTACTGCCCGCCTTGTATTTATTCTTATAATCGTAGAAGCCCTCCTTCGGTGCAATCTCTATAATAGGAAGAGCCTTGCCCTCGATAACGCCGACAGAGAACTCCCTGCCCTGCACAAACTCCTCGATAACCAGCTCATTTTCCCACTTGAAGGCATCGTCAAGTGCCGCCTTGAACTCTGCCGCATCCCTAACGATGGTGACACCGATGCTTGAACCACCGCAACATGGCTTTACCACGCATGGAAGTGTCAGGTCAAGCTTTGTGATATCGTCCTGTCTGGTCGCTCTTGTCATGGAAATACCCTTTGGAGTAGGGATACCGTTTGCAAGGAAGAACTGCTTTGATGTCTCCTTGTTCATGGCGATGGCTGAGCTTAAATAATCGCTGCCTGTATATTTGACACCGAAGAGGTCAAATGCTGCCTGTATCTTTCCGTTCTCTCCGTTTTCTCCGTGGAGTGCCATGAAAACAATGTCTGCCATCTGACACATTTTGATGACATTTGGTCCGAAGAAGCAAGGTGACTGGTCCTTTCTGGAAGCCTTTACCTTTGCAAGGTCAGGTGCCTCTGTCGGAATATCACTGACCTGCACGCTTATCTCGTCCGCGCGGTCAAATATACCTGTCAGGTCCTCCTCCCTGTCACTATATCCCATAAATACATCCAATAATATAACTTTGTGGCCGTTCTCTTTGAGTGCCTTAGCTACCATGCTTCCTGTCTTGAAGGAAACATCTCTCTCTGTGCTGAGCCCTCCGGCAAGTACTACGATGTTCATTTTTGTCCTCTTTTCACATTAACTATATTTCTGATAACACTCCTAAATCCAATTAAACATACAGACTCCGGTAAGTTATCAATTTTTTAAAATTATAACACCATTCATATAAAAAAGAAAGACCGGTTGCCCGGTCAAAAAAGAAATTCTCATTTTATTTTAAACTGTGTTGGCTTCCAGCAGCTGTATCATTCTTATAAATACCATCCGCCCGTGCAAATCATCCTGTGAAAGTGATTCTCCGTACTTCAATACTAATAATCGGCACTGATAAAAATTCAGCTCCGGATTGCCAAAAAGCAAAATCCGCAAGGCTGCATTTTCCAGGTAATTGTGTATATTTCCCACCTCAATAAATATATCTACGATATCATCGAGGTTAATAAGTCCTTTCTGTTCATAATAAATTCTTCCCAACTATTTCATCCCTCCATCGACTATATTTTTCGTAGAACTTCTTTTTTTATCTTTCTTTTGAAATTTTTTCGTTTTTTGCAAACTTTCCCTCTTTCTCTTTGTTGGTGGGTTCATTTTTCCATATAATATTTCAATATTCTAGGCGCATTACGCACTTGTATTTTGAAGATTTCTATTAGAAGCTTCAATATTGATAAGTGATTAGCAGTTTTCGACAAAATACGACATGGTTTCGGGTTAAATTTAGCTGGTTTTTGTTTAATATTGCTCTTTTTATATCAGAATTTTTGTAATGATAAATTTGTACTATATTTTGAGGTTTTTGTTCTAATTATTTCATTTTTTAAAATTTATATAAATGGTTAATATAAAAAACCGGCAGCCAACGGCT